>Ga0208188_1000060_pt1 | contig 93917 bp, 90 predicted proteins | sample June2015DPH_8_50_FD_184698 | JGI IMG/M metagenome (GOLD analysis project Ga0208188, IMG submission 184698) | Peatland microbial communities from SPRUCE experiment site at the Marcell Experimental Forest, Minnesota, USA - June2015DPH_8_40... | ecosystem: Environmental > Terrestrial > Soil >...
CGTGGGCCGTCAGGCCTTTACGGGGGCTCGTTCAACACCTGATAGCATTGAGGCTCCGCGCGACTACCCCTCTCTGACATTCGATCATCCCACGCGCGCTCCGCTCAATGCTATCTTTGTTCGTTAGGTGTCATAGTCTCTCGCGATGTGGTTGGTGATCTCTGTTCCAACGCACCAAGGCTGCGTCATTGGTTTCTTCAAAAAGGAATTGCAACTTTGGCGACTCGACATGGCCGTCACAGAATACCACATTAGCCTTGCCTTGGTGGCGTGCGTAAGACCGCTTGGTGCTTCCTTGAAAATCTGTGAGGCCATCCGTCCGCTGGAATGCCCAACGCGACCCATCAATAATCACCCCATGACCGCCGTAGAAGCTATCACCAAGTGCCATCATATCGCTTGGACTGACAACTTCAGAAACACCGACTGCTGGTGCAGATAACCGCGAGCCTTTCCAAACATAATGTCCACCAAGACCGAATGAATTAGTGTCGGTCTTATTGCAAAAGCCGTAGGCGTTGTAACTGTAACTGCTGTATCCCATATCGCTAGGAAAACTGGCAGGACGTTCAGCAGATGGACATTTCCAGACTCCCTTCTGAAAATAGCTCCGATTGATTGGAGCAGAATCACCCAAACCAGAAATGAACGCACCTTGCCAAACTCTACTCTCGGCTGAATCTGGATCAATAGCCAAAGGATAAGTATGTCTGTCTCCAACAAACATCTGCAATGCTTGGCCAAGCTGTCGCACGTTGTTGGCGCAATATGTTCTTCGTGCCATCCCAACACCACGGCTCAATGCTGTAAGCAGAAGTGCAGCCAGAATCCCGATAATAGCGATTACCATCAGAAGCTCAATCAAAGTAAAAGCCGGCAATGTTTGTCCGGTCTTGTTTTGATTTGAACCCATAGCTCGTGGAATGGCGCGCATGGTTAATGACACCTAACAGATAATGGACGGCCTGTTTTGCAGTCTATCCTTTTTCATGAAATGAGTGTAAGCTGGACTGAAATATCTGTCCAGCATATTCTTATTGCAATTATGACCCCGCAAACCTTTCCAGCAAAGGCTGCAACCGCGCCACTGGACAAAACCAATATCAGGACTCCATTTTCATCACCACCAGATTCATGGTGCCGGAACGAACCCGATAAAAGACAACTTCCTTTTGGGATGTTACCGCATAGAAAATCAGCCAGCGCGGGAAGCCACGCACCCGCCAGGAACGAATTCCAGCCGGGGACAAGTCTTTGCGTTCACGCCCGACAAATGGATTCTTCTCGATGAATTGAACCGTTACAAGCAGAGCGTCATACCACCGTTCCGCCACCTCGGCCCCAGCCTTGTCATTCAGCCACGCAAGTTCCTCGGCCAGGTCCAGCAGGAAACGCGGGCGCCTGGCAGTGTTCACTTTTTGCCCCTCAACACCCGGTCGCGGATGGCGTCCATTTCCTTTTTGGTCAAAGGCGTTGCTGGCCCGCTGGCGATGGCCTCATCAATCCATTGTTGATCGCGCTTGGTTGTCAAGGCGGCATCAATCTGGAAGGTCCGTTCCAGCCGGCTCATGGCTTCCTGGGTGATGCTGCGGAAATTCGCCGCGGCCTCATTTTTCAACTGCGCGTGCAGTTCCATCGGAATGCTTTTCAAAGTGATGCTCGCCATACCCCGTAACCATAATGGCACCACTCTGGTTTTGCAAGTCACACTTTTCATCTAAAATGGATTTCCCGACGTGGCGAAAAGTTCACCGTTCAAATCCGCTTCCGTCAACGGCCCGACATCAATGTTGTCCGCTTCCCGTGGCTCTGATTCCTGCCAACGCGCCCCCGCCGAGGCATCAAAAGCCAGTTCCTCAAACTTCAGCCACAGCATCCGAGACGCCACCGCCATTTTCTTCTTTGATTCGGGATCAAGATACGGCAACGGATCGGACGCATACGCCGCCAGCAGCTTCGCCGCCACGCCTGTCTCGAAATCACCTTTTCCAAACACCAGCGGAATCGGAATACTGGCAATGATGTCCCGCAGGTAATAATTCCAACGCGGCCCGAAGAAATCGGCAAAATAACCGTAGTCCTTGAAATTGAGCATGGCCGCCGCCATTTTCAGCCGGGTGCGATACAGCAGATTGCCCAACCCACGAATGGAGAAGCGGATGCTTAAATGCCGCCCAATCCCCCGCGAATAACGCACCAGCCGGTGTTTGCGGCCAGGTTCGATCAGGTTGAAGGTCTTGGTCAAATACTTGCCCAAGTAGCGGGCAAACGCCTCCTTGGTCTTTTTGATCGGCAGCAGTTCCACCCGCCCGAAACGGTATTTGCACGATACCTCACGCAATGCCCTCCATTCCGCCGCCAAGGCCTCATTACGCAGATGTTTGCCCCGGCGCAACCAATACGGCAGGCTGTAATTGGAAAGCGTCTCAACATCGGTGCCGGTGCGGATGTCCTCTTTGGTCGCAACGACAACGTGAAGGTGCCAGACGCCATCTTTGTGTGGTTCCAGGATGCAAATCCAATCCTTGTAACGGACGGCGATGACATTGGACCGGAACGAGGCCCATCGCTTTTGCACGAAATCCAAATCCTTGGCCAACTCCCGCAGCTCCCGCGTGGCTTGTGACCCTCGACCACTGCCAGGGACGCCAAAGGACAACGTCAGCAGCCCGACGTGGTTTAAACCGTATTTGTTCACCATCCATTCAATCGCCATTTCCAGCCGGTGACGGCTCTTTTTCCGGTAAGGCGAGAGCGGAACCGGCCTGCCACTGGAATCCTTTCCAATGCAGTTATCACTATATTGACAAGGAAGGGTGGGTGATGCGCCCGCGCTCCGCGCGGGCGCATCACCCACCCCTTCCGGTCGTCCGTGCAAATCCACCTGTGAGACGGGACCGATGGCGTTTTCCGGCTCGCTCCGCTCGTCCCCACCGGAAAACGAAACACACGCCCCACCTCCTTGGCTTACGATTTCTTTTCGGGCTTCCCCTGGAGGGTTGGCGCTCATTGCGCGGCCTCCGAGGAATTAACGATGGCGAGGATTGCCGCCTTGAGGGGAACGGAAAGTTTAGCCCAAGCCGTGACTACGCGAGACAGGTCGGGACAGGCAGCGACTTGGCTTTGTGTGCCTAGTTGTGTGCCTGCCTCAGAATTCCCTTGTAAAAGTGGCGGAGAGAGGGGGATTCGAACCTCACGATTCCGCACGCCAATAAAGGGAATTCTCACGATGACTCCCGAATAGACTCCCGAAATCCAATCCCGTTCTGTCCCGACTTGGCACAAGTAGTCACCGCTTGGGCTAAACTTCCAGCGGCACTCAAGGCGGCAATTCTCGCCATTGTCAATTCAACGGAGGCCAAGCCATGAACTTAAACCCTGCTGAATTGCTGAATCCCATATTCAACGCTCTGGACGTCATGATTCAGAATTACGGCGTTTATCTCTACCTGGTGCTTGTCTGGCTGGCGCTGCTGGCCATCGCTTGGATTTTCAGCGGCGGCTTGAGGAAACGGCTGAAAGAAAATTCTGTCACGGTCATTCCCGCCATCATCTTCACGATGCAACCGCCGATGCAATCCCCGCCGCCAATCATCGGCATCGAGGTTGAACAGACATGGAACGACGACAACGAAACAATGGATTAACCATGACAACTTTTCATTCCCGACAATTAGGCGATGCTAGGCGCACTCGCAAAAACGAGAACGCAGACACGTTCAATTTCGCGTCACAAATTGCACCACCAATTTGCGCAGTCATGCACATGGAGCATGACAAATCCGATGCAACAATTTTCAAATCACTGTGCAAGCGCAAGGTTGTCAGCAAATGCTTTTATACGAGGGAAGCCTTACCCCTTGTCTCGACAAGGTTTTTACGGCTCGCCAATAGCTCGCCGAAAACTGCGCGGAGTCCCGCGAGACGGTCGCGCGATGGGCGCGCAACATCCGGCAAGACAACCGGTGAAATTTCTTACGCCATGTCCGCGCAACGTCCCGGCAATGGCTGGACAGTGGCAACGGCAATGCCGCTGAACGTCCGTCAAGACGACTCACAAGACAACTTGCTCCGCGCCGGACTTGGCCGCGCCATGTCCGCGCCGGAAACTTGCGAGGCAACTCACCAAAATCTCATGGTCAACCATGACACCTAAAAATTATGAATACACCAATCACATCACCATCAACACCCGATCTTGAATCGCTGCGTAGAGCGGTTCGGGAATACCGGCCTAATCCGCATCGCGTCCCGTTCAACGGTTTGAAGCCAGTCCATGATTCCATCGCGGAATTGCGTAAGCAAAACGTGGCCTATGCCGCCATTGCTGAATTGCTAGAACAACATGGGGTCAAGACCAGTCGGGCGCGTGTGGCCGAATACGGCCGCATCGTCTTGGAGGGCGGCAAATCGCGCAAGCGACGGAAGCGGGCGAAAACCACGCCAGCCGCAAATATCGCGGCCACGCCTCAAAGTGCGCCAGCCGAGGCCGCAAAACCCGCACCAGCCACGCCGCCGGCAACAGCGATCACGAGCGATTTCCCGCCGCCCCCAAACGAAACTTCTCCATACCGTTCACGCGGACCGCACATTGCCAACGTGAGAATGATGAGTGCAGAGGAAGCCAAAGAATTCAATGACAGCCTGAAACCGAAACCGCCAGCGAGCTAACGCAGGCCGGAAAGCAATCCGGCGATGCGCCAGCATCGCCACGCTGCCCGGCGCGGCAGCCAGAGCGCCTAATAAGCAAGCCAGCGACGGCAGCCAGCCACACCGCAGCCGCAAAGGTTCGGACGCCGCCCCGACAAGCCAGTCACGCCACCCTAGAAGCAAGTTTATTTGGTTGGCAGCACGGTTAGCACCGGCTTCGCAACAGGATTGGCAACGGCGAGGCAACATGGTTAGCAACAGGGTGGTAATCACGCGAGGCAACATCCGAAGCAACAAAGTTCGCAACATTGAAAGCAACACGGTTGGCACCATGCGAAGCAACATCCGAAGCACCGGCGTTGGCAACTGAACGCAACATTGCGCGCAGCACCAAGCGAAGCATTTCGCGCAACATTCGGCGAGATTTTGGCGAGCCGTAAAAACCGTGTGAAACTACGGGGTAACGCGTGCCCTATGCAAATTCATGGCGCGGGCTGAATGAGCCTCCCGAAAGTCCGATCTCAATTACAGGTGAGTCGAACGCGGGGAATTCGCATTGAAACGATGTTCAGGAATGTTCCTATCTACATTTGGCAACGCATCCGCTGGTTACCGTGCGCGCGAATCGGATGTTCCATTTTGGGTCGCCGGTCAGCGCGTCAAGGTCGTCAGCCCCTGTTTGCCCTGGCTGCTCCACCTTGACTCGCTGACCGGCTCCCGGAGTTTTGCCCGTAGGAATCGCGCGCAGGAAATTGTATCGCGGAGAATTGTCATGTTGGAATGGCAACCATCCATTTTACTCCGGTGACTTCGAGACGGAACTGCTCCAGCCCACCGGCTCCCCGTTTGGAAGACTAACCACCAGATTGGTAGGTGTGTTAGATGGTGGCCACCAATTATTATCCAAGTGAACGATGGTCGTTTTGCCTCCCAAAATAACTATTGGAACAATCACCTGTCCACACCAGGTGGATCTTGCCAGTATATTGTAATTTCCGGCAGGCAATGACACCTTATCCGGGTCGGTATCCAAATTGCTATCGTGATTAGGCACAAATTTGACACTCTTACCGGAACCATCATTAATATCGTAACCCGAATGCAGGTTGAAGTAAGTAGGGTCGTCGCTGGCGATAGGGGGCGATTTCTCCGTCGCACTAAAGACCTTCAAATAACCATTTGAATCTTGCCCGGCGTGCTCGGTCACATCGGGACCAACGGATGAAACTTTGACCGGGGTGGACGCACATCCGGTCAATAGGGGGACAACCATCGTGCCGAGGACAATATTTTAATTTTCAGAGCATTATTCGTTGTTTTTGAAATTTCCCGTGCGTTAGGCGTGGAATATAATGAGTGGAATCCGGTTCAAAAATGCGCTCCCACCCCGACGACGAGACGGAAGTCATCCGGCTGGGGTTGAACGCCGTCCAAGCCGACCTTGGGATTGGAGATGCGATCCCAGATGAGCGAGACATTCAGGTCGAAGCGCTTGGTCAGTTCGAGCGACAGCGTGCCGACGGCATGGTGGGTGGTTTCGCCGACTTCACGGCTGGTGTATTGGCCGCGATATTCCATGATCAGCTCGATGCGCTGGGTGATGTCCCAGTCGAAGCGGCTGCCAAACACGAGCGCGGCCGTGCCTTTTTCCATCGCGTCACCGGGCTGGGTGGGTTCAAACCAGGCATACTGGTAGGCTGGCCCGGTGGAGATGTTCCATTCCAGATTCGGGTGGTCAATGAGGTCGTAGCCGGCGCCGCCGCCGGCCGTGACCCGATGCTCCAGGTTTTGAAACGGGTCCCGGTAATACTCGAGTTGCGGCAGGATCAGATAGAACCGCCGCGAGAGCCACAGGTCAAACTCGCTGTTCACACGGGTATTGTTGGCGTTCTCGACGCCGTTAAAACTGCTGATGTTGCCGATGTAATCGAGACTGAAACGCGTGGCCGGAGTGCGGCGCTGGAGGCGGGCCTGGGCGTTATATTCGACCTGCTCGGTGTTGCCCGCCCGCACAGTCAGCCCCAACGACACCATGCCTGACCAATAATTAAACTCCTTGGACCCGCCCGGCGTGAAGCTTTGCAACTGATCACGGGGAAAAACCTGCGGCTCCTCACCGCCCACCGCAACCTCCTCCGGTGTGACCGTGACGGGGCCGGACATTTTCCGGCCATCCACGAATAGCAAGTCGAGGGTGCGTTCAGAGCGCACCTGGCGGATGTCTTTCCAATCGAACGTCAGGTCATTCAATTCCTCGCTGTCGAATTCGATCTGGCGCTGTTGCATGGCCTTGAGCTGGCCCTTGAGCCACTCGCCGGACTTGAGTTGAATCCAGTCAAAGCCATCCTCCGGCGGAACCCAGCTCAGATCAGGCAGGGACGAGTTCGTGCGCACCACCACCAGGTTGTTCGTACCGGACACGACATTCGTGGTGACCACGTAATTGGTGAGCATCACGACCACGATATTCGTCACGAGCACGCAATGGTTCGCGTCCACAGGTGTGGCCGCGAGTGCCGGGGCAAGGGCGGGCTCCGCGCAGTAACTCCGCAGCGGCATGAGGCAGCAAACCAAAGTCAACATCAGCGTGTGCGCTGACCAGCTGCGGCAATGTGGCTTTGTATTCATCCGAGTTATCACAGATTACTGCCCGCTCACTGCGCGGGGATGGTGATCAATGGCAGTTTTTCGTCAGCGCCGGTTTCGGCCATGGTGAACAGAAACATGACGGCGGTGAGCGCGCGCTTCGTGCGCCAGTCGCGGTCGTCCACCCAGAACCAGTGATTTCGGTAATGCACGGCGGCAAAGGCGTCCGCCGGCTTCTCTTTGCTGCACTTGATCTCGACCGGGTCGCGGTTGCCCGCGCTGTTGGTGGTCTGCAACGACGGCGTCGCGCGCCCATCCTTCAAATCCGATTCCGGCACGTCCGCGTAGGAAGCCATGGCGGCCATGATCTGCAACATGGAGCGGCTGCCCACGCCCAGTTCGCCGTCACCACCGCCGACGGGTGAATAAACCAGGTTGAATTGCTGCTGACCCTCCGGCAGTTTGAGCAGACGCTTGATTTCGCCGAGCTTGTCCGCAATTTCCGGCGTCAGGTTGTCGCGCCGGAAAAACATTACAGTCGTTTCGGTCTTGTCTTTGTTTTCCTCCACGCGCATCCCGACCGCATCGGCCGCCTGCACTTCATGCAACAGTTGCAACAACCGTACGAACTCCGGGTCAGCCTCCCGCACGGTTCCGGCGGTGGCGGAACGATTATGCGCGCCATTCAAGGATTCGACGGTCAGGCCCAGAATGAAGTCCGCCGCATAACCGGATTGGAGCATGAAGAAAATGTTTTTGGGCTCAATCGGCGTGATCAGTCCGCGCAAAAACGCCTGCCCGGTCAGCGGCGTGTAGGTGATGGTCGGACGGTCGGTGTAGACGGCTTGTCCGCCGCCCGCCACGTAGTTGCCCTGAATGGCATTTTTGGTGGAGAGCGTGCCGTTGATGCTGACGCCTGTTTGCATGGAGTAACCGGCGACGACAGACGACACGTCCACGAACACCGGCAGGTCCATGTAGCGGAGCTTGACGATGTTCAGGAGTGTCTGTTGCTTCCACGAATCGGCGATGGCCGTGCTGTAATCAAAACGGTCCACCGCCACGGTCTGGGGGCCGAGATGCGTGCAACCGGTGAACAGAGCCGCCGCCGCGAGAAACAGGCAAAGGTATTGTATGCGGGAAGTTTTCATGATGTGGTGTTTGGTAGTCAGTAATCAGTGGTTAGTAATCAGTGTTTCGCAGAAATCAGCCGTGCGCTGAGAAAGCGGTAGATCAAAGCGGCCAACAGCGCGATGACCACCAGTAAAATGCCTTTCCAGAAGGCGTAGTCCACGATTTCCTTGCCGCCGGTTTGCGCCTGCTGAACCACCGGGCCGACTTGCGCCGAAAGTTTCGCGAGATTGGTCGAACCAAGCATCTGGTCGAGCGTGCGGATCATCTCGGTCAACTGTTGTGCCGTCACCGCCAGTTGGGCGGCGTTTTGCGTGTAATCCTGGATGTTGAACGGCGGTGAGTTTGTTTTCGGCGGGCTGGCATTGTTCGTTTCGCCAACGCCAAAACGTTTCATCAACGCATCGAAGGTCGTCAGGGTCGTGTTCAGCGAGTCGGACATCTGCGTTCCCGCCTTCATGAGCGACGCGGCGTCTTTTTCCTGCGACTGGAGTGCCTTGAGGATTTCCTCGCGCTCGGCGCTGACCTGGACCGGCAATTTTTCCGCCACGGCGGCGAAGCGTTCCACGGAAGCCGCAATCTGCGTGGAGTTCGTGACCAACTGCTGCACCGCGGGTGTCTCCGTTGCGTTGATGGTCAGGAGTTCAGTCTGCCACCGCAGCAACATTGGCATCTTCTGGGTCACGAACAGAGCGCGCTCGGCAAACATCCGCGTCTGGGCAATCTCGCGCACGGCCGGGTCCAGACCGGAGAGTGGGTCAACCTTGAGCAGGCTGAACACGCTGCCGGATTTGGCCGCGTTGTCCTTGCTGGCCTCCGCGAGTTGCGAAGCGATGCCGAGCGAGCTCACCGCCAGCACACTCTCCGGCAGCGGATTCTGGCTGTGCCACAAGTCTATCGAGCGGCGCAACTCTGCCTGTTGCTCCGGCGTCAGGATTGTTCCGACGAGCCGCCAGATTTCAGTCTCACCGCTCCGGGCACTTTCGAGCATGGGCTGGGCGGATTCGCCAAAAACCTCCGGCTGCCAGCGCTCCTCCAGAGCCGTCCGCATCATCGTGACAAATACGGTCATGTCGAGCAGATTGGCGACGGCGTTCTGGCCGGCGGCGATGGAAACGGTCTCGGTGCCGAGCGCGATTTTCCACTTCAAGATTTCCGCGGGATCGGGCGCGTTGGTGCCGTGTCGAAGCTTGTCCACGCCGATGACCATGCGCGTCGAGTATTCGTCTGCGAACCGTAACAGCGTTTGCTGCACCTCCACCGGATCCGGGGCTTGTTTGCCCTTCTGACCCGGCGTGACGGCGCGGACGGCTTGTCCGGGAGCTTCCGCTACGCCTTGAATTAGCCGGCAGCCTGCGCCGAGAGTGACGAGCAGGAGGCACACAAAAAGTGAACAGTAGCGAGTGATCAGTGAACGGTGATCAGTAATCAGTGGCCGGTGGCGATTAGTGCTCATAGGGCATTCTCTCCTTTACCTGGTAGGGCATGGGTGGGTCCGCCACGGCGGAGAGGCCGTACATGACCGTTTCGTCGCTGCCCAATCGGGTGCGCCGGCCATAGTGGCCCCTGATCGTGCCTCCCCGACTGACTTCCTTGGTCTCGACCTGCGTGGTGCCGGCGCTGGTTAATACGACACGGACCGGTGTTATTTTTCCGGCCTGAACCTCGACTTCAACCTCCGCCGGCTGCGTGATGACGCGATTGAGGAAGGTGACCTGCAATCGGTAATGACCGGGCACAAACGCCAGACGCAAAACCTTGTCCGGCAGCGGATCAAATGTCGAGAAGACGTTTTTGAAGCTTTGCGTACGGTCATCGAAGCGCTCAACCTGCCAGTATAATTCACCCGCTGAATCGGCGTGGAAATCCACGTAGCCCGTGTTCGCGCGGGCCTGCGGCGGATTGACGTTTTGCGAGGCACAACCCGAAGCCCACAGCGCGAGCAGCGCGAACAGCAACAGGAATGGGATCGTCTTGAGTGGTTTCATTGCGGCGATTTAAGGCTGCTTCAGTCTTTTGTCAACTTCGTCCAAAAGGTCCTGATAAGGCCCGCTGCGGAGATTCGCGAGCCGGTGTTCGTCCTCAAAGAAAGCGTCGCCGGCACCGCTCACCATGTAAGCCTGGCATTGCAGCCGCTGTGCGCCATTGCCGATATCCACCAGTTCCGCCCGCACCCGGATGATCGTCACCGCGCCGTAGTGCGAACCCACCAAACCGTCTCGCGAAATGGAGTTGGCCTTTGAACCTTCCTTCTCAAACACCATTCCCTGACTTGAGGCATACGCCTGGTAGCCGTTTTCGCGGAAGACGGCGATGGTGGCGTCACGAATCTCCCCGGCGCTTTTGCCGCTGATGGTGACTGACGCAAAGCTGGCGGAGGCGGGTTGACCCAGATGGCAGCCGGCGCCGACCAGTCCGCACGCCAGCGTCAGCGAGAGGGATTTTAACAGGGCATTCAATTTTTTCATGGTTGTTTAATCGTTATGGGTTCATGGTTCAGTCCGGCGACACGGCCCAGGTTTTGTCCGGGTCGTATGACTGCATTGCTCCGGCGGTTTTCGCCGTCTTTAGGCCAAGGTCTTTCTGATAAACGCGGCCCTGCTGGTTCACGATGAAAGTCATGACGCCGCTCTCGCCATATTCGGCTGGCCACGCCACGAGAGCGAAGCCGCCGATCATGTTTCCGTTGATGACATAATTGTATTTACCGCCGGGCGTGTGTTTGCCCTGGCGCGTGAGAATCTTGAAAAAGTAGCCGTGAAAAGGCTGCCGTTCGGTGCCGGGAGTTTTGCCGTAGCCTTCGGCGGCGGCGTCCGCCGCGAGCGGACCAAGCGGACTGATTTCACCGTCGAGTTCCGGCGACCAGTAAAGTCCGTCTTTCATGCCGGGCGAGCTGATGATTTTCTGCGCGAACTTCAGCACCTCCCTGCCATCGCGGTCTTTCGCGGCGTATTCTCGCTGGGCCTCGACATAGCCGCGCACCACCTGGAGCGTGGCCAGTTCGTTCCCGCCAATGCGGCGGTTCAGGATTTCGTCCTTGCCGGCCTCGGTGTCGAAAAACCACTGGCCATCCTTCTTCACGACGGGAATCGGAAACGGCCAGAATTTTTCTCCCACTTCGAGCACGCACTTGGAATCCGACTCGCGCACGATCCGGTTGGTCTGGTTGAGTGCGGCGGTGAACGCATTCAGTTCGTTCGCGGCCTGCACAAGATCCGGGCTCGCGATGTCCGCTGTGGCCGGGCCGAAAATGTCGTGCAGGGCATTGGTGTCTTGCGCGCCAGCGGCGGCCACGAGCGCGCTGACCGCGGCTTCGGGCGTCGCAAAGGTCTTGCCGGTGTCCGCCGCGTTGATGGCGAATGGCGTGGTTAAGGCCAGCGCCAAGACCAAACGGCGCTGGATTGCGGATTGAAAAAACGGTTTTAGCATAACCAAGGAAAAACTTTTTGGTGATGTTTTCATATTGTTAAAAAATAATTGTGAATATTAAGATTATCGGCGACCACCAAAGCGTCCACCGCCAGAACTGCCGCCACGGCTGGAAGCGCCGCGATTGCTAAAATTCCGCGCGCTGCCGCTGTTGCTCAAACCGCCAAACGCACTGCCCCGGGAAGTGGCCTGTTGGGCGGAACGATTGACCGCCGGGCTGGGACGACTCGGCGATGTTGTGGGCCGGTTGACTGCCGGTGTTCGGGCGGCCGACCGCGTCGCGGGTGTCGCCTGGGAACTCCAGCCGCGCGCCTCCAGGCTGCGCGCCGAGGCCAGGGCACCGGGCGAACCGCTCGTGCGCAAACGGCTCTGGTCCGGCTGCCATTTTTGCGCCGGCCGGTTGACATTGTTAATCGTGTTGTGGTTGATGTTCACGTTGCGGTTAATGTCAATGTCCACATCGCTATGATGGTAGCCACCACCGCCCCAGACCACTGCACCGTGATGTCCCACATAAATGCCGCCGCCATGCCAGTCACAACTGTTGGCAATAATGAGACCCACCGTGACACCGACCGCGAACGTCACTACCGGTGGCGGCCCGACATAATAAACCGGCGGTGGATAATAGACATACCACGGATCGTAAGCCGGCACATAGATCACCTGCGGATTGGCCGGCTGGATCTGCACGACCTGGTTCGTCACCATGACCACTTGCGTGATGTTGGTCTGCACCACGACGTAGTTGGTGACAATCACCACCTGCTGCGGCGTGGTCTTGAGCGTGCCGAGGGATTGCGCCTTGGCGCGCAAATTCTGGATCGTGTCCATCAATTCCTTGGGTTGCGCGATGAATGCCTCGCCCAAGCTGATGGTCCACGGCAGATCGTCGTTCAGCTTCTGAATGGCCGCCGGCACGGCAGCCACCGCTTTCACGTTTTCGTCCCACGGCTGCGCATCCAGTTTGGCAAGGTTGTTCGTGTCCGCCACAAAACGCGCCGCCTGCACTATCTCCAGCGGATATGCCGCCGCCGGCAGGATGGTCGCAATCAGCGGGTCGGGATAAAGTGCGATGGGCGCGGCGAGTTTTTCCAGATCCGCCGCGCTGCGCTGGGCCGGCGCGGACGGTGGCGGCGCGGGCGCGACCGACGAAGGGTCTGGTTGTGCGTTCGCGGCCGCTGAAATCAGGGCGAATGCGAGCGCAGGAACTACGAGTATTTTATTGGGTTTCATATTTTACCTTGGCTGTGGAAATGCCACCATACGGCTCCGGCCAGCGCGGCCAGGGCGAGCACGACGAAAACGAATTTTAAAAAGCCCTTGGCGGCCTTCAGCGCAAGCAAGAGCAGGATGATGCCTGCTCCACCCAGCACCCATACCGGGGCATCACCCGAAGTGACCTTGTCAATGACCTCGTGTAAATTGTTCATTTTGGGATTCCGGTTTGGTTTATTTCAATGGGCGATTTGAACATCTTTGAGCACTGCGTCCACGACTTCCTGAATCCGCTCCGCCCGAACCTCCGCGGACGGGTTGCGCAGCATGGGCCGCGCGACGTAAGACCGTTTGAGCAGCTTGAAAGTCTTCGCATCAATGATGTCAATCAGCAGCGTGCCGGCCTGGAAGTAATTTGGGTTCTTGCTGCTGGTGTAGGCGTCTTGCGCCTTGTCGTGCAGGGCGTCATAGTTGCGGCCATAGCCAAAGTAGGTGTAGATGGCCTCGGTGCTCGCATTGTTGCCGACGATGACGAGATACGCCACGATGACGTCGCCGCCGGACGCCAGTTTGGTCAGGCCTTTTTCGGCAAGGTTCCGGCTGATGGAATCCTGGATCATCGCGTGAATTTGTTCCCGGCCATCGGTAAAATCCGGAGGGGGCCCGGGGCTCTTGGCAACAAAGCTGAAGCTGGCCGCGTGGATTGGGCCGGTGTCCACCCGGGTGGGCGTTGTGTTGCAGCCGGCGACAAGGAGTGCGGCCAGATTGAGTATGACGAGGAATGAGTATTTCATGGCAGGATTTTATTGGTTATGGTTGTGTTTGGTTTGATGATGGTTTGTAAAAAAGTTTTCAAGCGGCCAGCCACACTTTGGCTTTCACCAGGTCCGCGGGTTGAAAGTATTCGATCGCGACGCGCCGGATGCCTTTGCTGGTGAACAGCAGCGCCACATCCTCCCATTGCTTGTCGCCGACGATGGCGATCTTCTCGATGAATGGGTCGTAGTCGGCCTGGAACGAGACATCGCCCCAGTCGCCCCCTTTCTCCGTGCCGGCGAAGTTTTCGACCAGCACGAGGAAGCGGACTTTCCCCTGCTGCCGGATGATCTCGCCCGCCCGCTTCTGGGCAGCGGCGAATTCAGCCTGGATTAGCCGGCCCGTGACCTTGAAAGTCAGGACGCCGGCAGATACGTCAACGATTTCAATGCTCATAAAATTCTGCCTTCGGTTTCGAGGTGTATTGGGTGTTTCATGGTTTTTGGTGTTTTGCCGGTCAGAATTTGAACCGCATATCCAGGCCGGCGGACCAGCCGCCGAAGTGGTCGCCCCAAAAATAGGAGTAGCCAACGCCAAGCCAGCGCACTTTCCAAACCTTCCCGAGCAAGTCCATGACGAACCGCCCGTTCACCGTATAAATGTGGTTTTCGTTGAGGCCCTCGGCGGCGTTTCCAAACAGTTCCGTGCGCGAGAAGAAGCCGCCCGTGTGCAGTTCCCGGTCAAACAGCTTCCAGCCCAGCGGCACGTCCACGTCCAGCTTGTTCTCCCAGGTGTGCGAGTCGCCGCACACGCCGACCACGGACGACGAGCTGTTGAAACTTTCCGTGTGAAAAAAATTGTAGCGCGACCCGAACTCGAAGGTTATCCGCTGCCATTGAAAATCATAATTCAATTCCAGCGACGGCTGCACCGACCAGGTGTCCATTTGCCAGTCCACATAAGTCCCGCTGGCGACCGACTTGACGTACTCGCCCACGGCATTTTGTGGCTTGAACTCGTTTTCGGTGTGGCCGTAGATGCCGCTGATTGTGGGCGCGAGGCTGAAATGATCTGTGAAAAAGAAACGCACGCCGCCGCCGCCCTGCACGGCCAGCACGTCATACACCGACTGGTTGCCTTGCAGGTAGCCCGTCGCGAATTCGTTCTGCGCCGAGATATGGCCGAGGTTGCCTTGCACCACGGGCGCCCATTTCAAGCCGCTCTCACCCAGGGGACGCGGCTCGGCAACGATTCCGCCGCCGCCGACCTTGGCGACGCTCAAGTTGGCGACTTCGCCGCCGCGGAAGGTGTATATTCCGCCTGCTGCTCCATAATCACCGCCGAGAATCGTCACCGCCTCCACCCGGCTGCCGATGACCTGCTGGAATTGTTCAACGGCGGCGGGAGGCACAACAGGCGATTGGGCGAAAGCCGGGGCTGCCGCGCCAATCAGCACCGCGCCATTCACGACCCGGCGCAACATGGCCGGGTGATTGGAGCAATTAGTGCGTTTGATGGCGGCGGCTTTCATTGGTTCAAAAAACAGACACAGGTCACATTCGTTTCCGGGGTTGAAGCGGTTGCTTCCGCAAGTCCGCCACGATGCGCTCCACTTCGGGAATGGCGTGCGCGAAGTATTGCTTGAAGCCGCGACAAAGATAGTTCAGGCCCGGCTTGCCGTCTGCGGTGCGAATGATCCGGTTCTTTGGGCATTCGCCCCAGCAATCGCTGAGATACGGACACTGCCGGCAATACTGCGGCAGGGTCTCGTTTTTGGCGTAACCGAATTTCACCTGCGTCCGGGAAAACACCTGGCTGTCGAGGGCCTGGTCCTTGAGGTTGCCCAGCCGGTATTCCGGATAGACATAATGGTCGCAGGAATAAACGCCGCCGTCATTTTCCACCGCCACGCCTTTGCCGCAAAACTCACCGTAGATGCAGACCTGCGAACCCAGGCCCATATGCTGGGACACGAGCGTCTCGAAATGATTGACCAGGACTTTGCCGAAATCCTTGCTGCGCCATTCATCAAAAACCTTGCACAGGAAATAACCCCAGTCGTCCGGGTCCACCGACCAGTCGGTGACGATGGAATTCGGATGGCCGGGCCGGGCCTCGGGATCGCCATCCTTGGGCAGGGCCGCATTATCCCACTTGTGCGGCGCGGTTTTCTCGAAGCCCTTGTATTCGACGATCGGGATGAACTGCATGTAGGTGGAATCGAGTTCGCGCCGGAGAAAGCGGTAAACGTCCAGCGGCTTGCGGGCGTTGAAGCGGTTGACGCACGTCAGCGTGTTGAACGGAACGCCGTAACGCTGGAACAATTTGGCCGTGTGGAAAACTTTTTCAAACGTGGGCTTGCCGCCTTTGGTGACCCGATATTTGTCGTGAATTTCCTTCGGCCCGTCAATGCTCAAGCCGACCAGGAATCGGTTCTCCTTCAGAAACTCGCACCATTCCTCCGTGATCAGCGTGCCGTTGGTTTGCAAATCATTTTCGATTTTCTGGCCGGGCTTCGCGTATTTCTTTTCGAGCGCGACGACCTTGCGGAAAAAATCCAGGCCCATCAACGTCGGCTCGCCGCCCTGCCAGGAAAACACCACGTCCGGCCCGGTCACGCCGGCGATGTATTGCTGGATGAATTTTTCTAGGATCTCATCGGACATCCGCCCGGTGGCTGGGCCGCCGGGCAGGGTTTCCTTGCTCAGGTAAAAACAGTAGCTGCAATCGAGGTTGCAGGTGGAACCGCCGGGCTTGACCATGACGTGGAACCGCCGCCGCACCTGGCTCCCGAGCAGGGACGGAGCGTCGTATTTGTCCATCGCCCGCGGCGGTATTCCCACCTCGGCGACCTTGAAGCCGGTTGCGGGAGCCGGGTTGTGATTCTCGTCAGGGGTCATGGGTTTGCTTCGGGCGTTTTTACACAGCGGAAACCAAGGTGATTGCTGCCGGTGTCAACGTCGCCTTTGCCGCGCGTCCCCATCATGTAGCGCGTGCAATACTGGTCCGTGCAAAGGAACGAACCGCCGCGCTGCACCCGCTGGGGCTGGTCGTCGCCGGGACTGTAACTGGCGGACGGGCCTTGCGGATTGCGCGCCACCGCGACGCCCGCGAGCTTGAGCCGCGCATAGGTGTCGGGCCGATACCAATCGCTGCACCATTGCCAGACGTTGCCGGCCATGTCGTAAAGCCCGTAGCCGTTCGGCGGAAACTGCGCGACCGGCGCGAGTCCCGCAAAACCATCTTCGCCCGTGTCCTTCACGGGGAACTGGCCTTCATAAATGTTCGCCATCCATTTGCCGCCGGGTTTGAACTCATCGCCCCACGCATACGTTTTGCCGGTCAGCCCGCCGCGCGCGGCGAATTCCCATTCCGCCTCGGTGGGCAGCCGCTTGCCCGCCCATTTCGCGTAAGCCGCGGCATCGGCATAGGCGATTTGCACCACCGGATAATTTCCCCGGCCCTTGATGTCGCTGTCCGGTCCGGTGGGATGACGCCAGTTCGCGCCATGCACATAACGCCACCATTGAAAATAATCATCCAACGGCACCGCGTTGGTCGTGGGCGTGAAGACCGTGGAACCGGCGACGAGATTTTCCGGCGGCGCGGTGGGAAACTGCTCCTTCGTCGGCGCAATTTCCGCGACCGTCACATAGCCGGTGGCCTTGACGAATTTTTCGAACTCGTCATTGGTCACGTCCCTGGCGTCCATCCAGAAACCGTCCACATAGACCCGGTGGATGGGCTGCGAGTCGCGTACGGAGTTCATCGTGGCCATGGTGCAAGCACCCTCGGATGGGGCCAGGCAGCCCATCGAGAATTCGCCGCCGGGAATCCATACCATGCCGGACGGCGCGTTCTTGGGCGCGGGTGTCGGGTTCGGGATCGTGGGCGCGAAAGGTAAAACAGGCGCACCGGCGGCGATTGTCTGTCCGGCAACCGCGACGGCGTTGGTGGCACCTGTGGCCGGCGACGACCAGAGCGCCGCGAACCCGACGACACCTGCGACCGAGGCCATCAGCATGTTTTTGGAAATTGTTTTTTTCTTCATGCGGGTGGCTTTTTTTATGGCGAAACCGTTCGTGCGCCTTTTAAATAAATGCGCTGATGTCGGTCTTCGTTCATGGCTTGTCTTTGGTTGATTTAATGTTTGTGTCTTCTTACTTGGTCAAAATATGTTTGCTCATGTCATTCCCGGCTACATTGGGCCGGCGTTCAGCCGCCACAATGTGAAATTCAGATACGCCGCGAAACCGACCCATGCCAGATAAGGCAGCAGCAGTGCGCCAGCCACCCGGTCCACCCGCCAGAACAGCAGCACAACTGACAAAATAGCCACCCAAAGCACCACAATGTCACCGAACGCGAGGCCCGGCTGATGCCGTCCGAAAAACAAATACGACCACAGCGCGTTGAGGATCAACTGGACAGCGAACAGGCCTAGGCCTACGCCCGCGCCACTGAATCCCGCCCGTCGCCACACGAGCCAGGCCGCCACCGCCATGAGCCCATACAGCACCGACCAGACCGGAGCAAAGATGGCGTTCGGCGGATTCCAGGCCGGCTTGGCGAGCGCGGCATACCATGCGCCCGGCATGAACCGGGAGCCTGCCCACGCGGCGGCGAAGGTAACGCCCAGCCACCCCAGCAGACCGAGTATGCTTTTCGTAATTTCCATGGCTCCGCTTCAAATTCCGTTCATAATCAATAAATCCATTGGATGCGCGTTTGAAAACTGTCCGTCACTCCGGTTTTGCCGAACCGATCCAGCCAGGTGTGGCCCCAGCCGAAGCCAAGCTTCCAGCGCCGCGTCGCCCACCAGTTGATGCCGAGATAGGTCTTGTTGAACTTGCCGCCCTGAACCGAGCCGTCGTCGAGGTTCACATTCGAAAACCGCGCGACGAGTTCCGGCGCGCCCCAGCGGCCCGCCGGCATGACGCGGCGCGCGTAGCCGACGGTGCGGTCGTAAGGCCGCGTTTCGCCGGTGAGAATCCAACTGCCCGTGATGTAATAGCCGTAAAATTGCGGGTTGCCCGACGCGGCAGAACTCACCCAGGCGCGGTTGTATTCGGCGAGGACCGAGAACGGCCCTTCGTTCCACAACGCTTCGAGGCCGAGATGCCACGCGTGATCCGCCGTCAGATTGCCGGTGTCCACATAATCATCGGCCACATTGGATTCCGGCCGGCCTTTGTAACGCAGCGTATGGTTGTCCGCGCCGGCGTAGCGCCCGGAAACGCCGAGGTGCAGAAAGCGTTTGCCGTCCGGCTGGTCCCAGACGAGTCCGGTGAAACGCGCCGAGAGGTCCGTGCCGTTGTTGGCCGCCGAATTGTCCGTCACCCACCAGTCGTTGAAAATTCCGTAGGAAAGCGTCATCCGCTGGTCATCGCCGAAAACGTGGTTCATCTTCAAGCCTATGTTGCGCGAGACGAAGAAGGGGGTCAGCACGCGCTCCTGCTGCGGCAGGTTGGCGGCGTCGCCCACCATTTCGTAGTCAAAGGTCTCCTTGGTCTTGCCCACGGTGAGTTTGTTCGCGGGACCGCCGATGGGAAACGTCAGGGAGACGTCCGTCAATTGCCACAATTGCTCCGGCTCGCTCTCGAAGCCCTTGTATTCGCCGGCCACGAGGTAGCCGACCTTGTAATCGGTTCCGATCGTGCCGCGAAACATCAGCCGCGCGGCGCGGGCCTCCCACTGGTCCTGTTGTCTGCCCACCTGCCCGATGCTGGCGCTGTCCTGGTTGAAGGCCGTGAAATCCGCGAGCGTTACCAGCCCCACCTTGAGCGTGACCCAGCGCTCCTTGATTTGCGTCTGGTCAACCACGGACTGCGGCACGTCGGGGACCAGGAAGGGCTGCTCCGGCGGTGGGAGCGGCTCGGCTTCAAATTCGCCAAGTGCCGGCGCCGGTTCGGATTCCTCCGACTGTGCTTGCACATTGGGTGCACAAAGCAAACCCGCCGCCAGCCCGCAGGCCAGCGCGAGGACAACGAGGTTATGCTTGCGTACAATTTTCATCTTCTTCGGATTGTTTTTCAGTTCGTCCGGCTCAGCCGGCTTTGATCGCCCGCACTTCGTTGGCGCGGTCATCCACCGGGATGACGGGCAGTTCGCCCTTCTTGGCCGGCATGCGGCGGAGATGGTCCATGATCGCCTGCCATTCCTTGATTTCCCGAACCGGGCCTTTCCCGGTCATGGTGGCGACGCTGTCCTTGTCAACCGCGCCTTCCGGCGGCAGCAGGTCGGGCGTGTCATCACGCAGGTCGTCGAGCGCCTCGACCTTCGACTTGAGGGGCTGACCCGCCTTGTTCTTGGCCACCAGCGGCAATTTTCCCTTGGTGTATTTCGGGATGGCCACGAGAATCTGGCCGAGATACAGCGGGCATGTGAGGCTATACAAGCCCTCGTCCTTGCCGGTGATGTCAATCGCGTGGTAGCCAAGGTCGAGGTCTCCCAATTCGATGGCCGTCACGACGTCGAACTTCGGGCGCGCCGGGTCGTAGCGAAATCTCATGCCGGAGGTGCGCGGAAAATACTCGCCGGGGTGGGCCGGGTTATCCACGAGCAGGAACTCGAGCAGATTCTTCAATTCCCGACCGTTGAAATAACCCGTGACCAAGGCGCTTCCGGCCGTGGTGTCCACGACCCCCGCACCGAGCGGTGCCACGGCGAACACATCATAGACGGTTTGCACGCCGGACTTCCCCCGCGTCAGCGGGGCGCGCATCAGGCCGTTGACGGAGAATCCGATGTCCGCTTTCGTGGCTTCCCGGAAGGCGTCGGTAATGAGATTGGCCAGGATGGTGCTGGCGGGAATGTCGGTGAAGAGGTTCGAGATGTCGCGCGGCGCGATGGCCAGCGGCTGGTCAATGCTGTAACCGCGCGAGGCAAACACGATCTTGGTGACGTTCTGCTTGAGCTTTTCAATCTCGTTGGCGATGGTCTTGTCGCCCATGATCGTGTCGTCAACCGGATAGAGCTGGTGGGAATCCACCGTCAGCTTGTCGCCGTCCAGCGTGATCACCAACTCGCCGAGGCTCTGTCCGTTCACCCCGGCCTGAACTACCGGCGTGCGGCCGTTGACGATGATCGCCTCGTTTAGAAAGGTGTGGCTGTGCCCACCGATCACGACGTCAATGCCCGGCACGGCCTTGGGCAGTTCCACATCCTCACCATCCACGAAACGTCCGTCCGCGCCCTTCGTCAGGCCGCCGTGACAGAGCGCGATGACCACATCCACTTTCTCCGTCTCGCGGAGAATCTTCACCATCTCTTTGGCGGTCTCGAAAGGATCAGCAAACGTAGCCGCGCCGCCGCTGGTGTAGAACATGGCCTCCTTGCCGAGCAAGCCGAAGATGCCAAAGCGAATACCCCCGCGCTTGATGACGACATAACGACGAACCACCCCAGCTTTGGCCAGACGCTGGAGATCGGACAACGAGGCGTCGTTTCCATCGAACTTGATGTTCGAGGCGACGATGGCCGGAACGTGACCCGCTTTGGCGGCAGTGCTGATGCTCTGGCCCAGCCCGGCCGGCCCGAGATCGAATTCATGATTGCCAAAGGTGGTGGCATCGTAACCCATCATGGACATGAGTTGTAGTTCGCCGCCGGTCTCGCGCGTGGCCGCTCCGAACGCCGTCCCCATGCTGTAGTCACCCGCACAAAGCACGAGCACCGGACCCTGAACTTTGCGGGCCGTCTTCCTTTGCGCGATCAGCGTGGCCTGCCGCGCATACCCGCCGAGGGTTGCGTCGTCGTTGAGTGTGAATGGGGTGTAGTCCGAGGCCGGACCCAGCCCGAGAAAATTCGAGTGCAGATCGTTCGTGTGCAGAATGGTGAACGTCTGCTTGCCCGTGACAGCGGCGGAAACGATACGCGGCAAACAAAGCGTCGCCCCCACGGCCGCAGAGGCGGCAATGAATTGACGGCGGTTGAGGGACTTCATGGATTTTGAGTTCATAGTCTTGTTTGTTATGTTGTTTGTTCGCTGGTGAAGTCGCGGGCCGGCCACTTGGCCGGCCCGCGTGTTTCACAAGCGAGGCGTTAGTCTTTGCCCGTCGCGCCTTGCGTCAGCTTGTCCATGACTTGGTCCAGGCTGAAGCTGCCGGCCTTCTGGCTCGGCGGGAATTCCTGGAACGTGCCAATGAACTGGCCGACGATGGCCTGCGCCGGCACGAAGAGAAACGCATGGTTGAGCAACCAGTCGTAATAGGTGTTCGACGTGATGTCGGCGCGCTCATAGGGGTCGGTGCGCAGGTTGAAGATCTTCGGCACGCGCAGGGTGACAAACGGCGTGCTCCAAATCGTAAACGTGCCCACTTCCTTCTGTTCCATGAAGACGATCTTCCAGTTGTCGTAACGCAGCGCGACCAGGTCGCTGTCGTCGTTGAAGTAGAGGAATTCCTTGCGCGGATCCACCTTGGTCTCGCCGGTGAGCAACGGCAGCAGGTTGTAGCCGTCGAGATGCACCTTGAAGGTCTTGTCGCCGACTTTCATGCCCTTCAGGAGCTGCTCTTTCACGTCGGGCACGCCCGCCGCCGCGAGGATCGTGGGCAGCATGTCCAAGTGCGACACAATGTCGTTGTTCACCACGCCGGCGGGAATGTGGCCCGGCCATTTGATCATGCAGGGCACGCGGTAAGCGCCTTCCCAGTTCGAGTTCTTCTCGCTGCGGAAGGGCGTCATGGCCGCATCCGGCCAGCTATTCATGTGCGGACCGTTGTCGGTGGAATACATGACCAGCGTGTTGTCGGCAATGCCCAGGTCATCCAAGGCCTTGAGCACCGTGCCCACGTTCTTGTCGTGGTCAATCATCGCGTCGTGGTATTCGCTCTGCCATTGGCCGGACTGGCCCACGCTCTCGGGCTTCACATGGGTGCGGAAGTGCATGTGCGTGAAGTTCACCCAGAGAAACACCGGCTTGCCGGCCGCGACCTCGCGCTTGAGGAAGTCCACCGACCGGGCGGCGAAGTCGTCATCAATGGTCTCCATGCGCTTCTTGGTCAGGGCGCCGGTGTCCACAATGGTTTGTTTGCCGACCTTGCCGAAGCGCGGATCCACCGTCGCGTCATCCACGTCGGTGGCCTTGCAGTCAATCACACCGCGCGGGCCGAAGTTGGCGAGGAAGTTCGGGTAATTCGGCGCCTTCGGGAAGTCTGGCTGTTCCGGTTCTTCCGAGGCGTTCAGATGGTAGAGCGCGCCGTAGAACTCATCAAACCCGTGGACGGTGGGCAGGAATTCATTGCGGTCGCCCAGATGGTTTTTACCGAACTGGCCGGTGGCGTAGCCCTGCGCCTTGAGCAACTGGGCAATGGTTACGTCGCGGGCTTGGAGTCCCTGCGCTGCGCCGGGCAGGCCGACCTTGGTGTTGCCGGTGCGCAAGCCGCACTGGCCGGTGATGAACGAGGAGCGACCCGCCGTGCAACTCTGCTCGGCGTAGTAGTCCGTGAAGATCACGCCTTCCTTCGCGATGCGATCAATGTTGGGCGTATGAAAGCCCATCAAGCCCATCGAGTAGGCGCTGATGTCGGTCTGGCCGATGTCATCGCCCCAGATGATGACGATGTTTGGTTTCTTGGCCGCCGCCTGGGCCGTTCCGCCGGCGCCCATAAGCGCCGTCGAAGCGGTCAGCACGGTCAGACCGTATTTAATCAAGTTACTTCGTTTCATGTTTTTCCTTTGGTTGGTTTATTTACTGCTGTTTTGTTTTTGCGCTCTGTCCTTGGCGCGGTTTGATTCAGTCAGCGCCGGGCAAATCTTTGTTAAGGGGCGAGTGTCCAGTGGCGAGGGGCGAGTGAAGCACTGGCTTTCGGCCACTTGCCACCTGCCACCCGCCACTTGCCCCTGTTGAATCCGAATTTTCATCATGGTTTCTCGACGGAAACGGCGACGGCCTCGGTGATGCGGATCACCACTTCGGTGCCCACGGTTTCTTTGGTCAGCGTCACATCCGGGCGGACTTTGACGGTTTTGCTGGAGCCATCCGGCAATTGGAGCGTGGCCGTGTGGTGCCACAAACTCACGGCGGTGACCTTGGCGGTGAACTCCACGGTGTCGGCCATCACGCCGCCGGGTTTTTCGCCGAGCGGCGTCAGGGCAACGACGCCGGCGGCCCCACCGGCTGACGCTTCACCCGATTTGGGCACGAAGATCAACAGCTTGTCCGTCACGGTGGCCTTGACCTGATCGCCCACCGCAATCTGCGCGAAGTTGGCGACCTCCGGCCCGGCGACGAAGGTGGCCTGGGTGCCGTCCGTTTTGACGAGCGTGACTTTGCGGGTGGCCGGGTCAATGGCGGTGACGGTGGCGGATTCCTTGAATTTTTCGATCAAAACCCCGCCGGGGACGCCCGGCTCATAAACGGCAGTTCTGGACGCCCCCACGGTGGCGGGCGGTTCGGCCTGGGGTTGAGTGGAGGAACACGAGGTCAAGGCAATCACCGCGGCTGGCAGCAGGGCCAGGGCGGTGAATTTGGGTGTGATTGATTTTATTTTCATAGTAGTGGTGATCAGTAATCAGTAATCAGTGGGCGGTTCGTTTACTTGGGGAACAGGAACGTGACGGTGAAGCGCAGGCCCCAGTCCGGTCCGCCGTCGGGCTTCTCGGCGTAATACTTGAAGCCGAGTTGGAACTGCACGGGCTTGCCGCCAATCTTCACGAGCTGGCTGACGCTCGCGTTCAACGGCACGGTCCACTGGTTTTGATTCCAGTTGTAGGTGGACTCGGTGTTCAACCCGAAGGTGGTGAAAGTCTTGGTGCTGTAGGAGACGAACGGCTGGAGGAAGGTGGCGTTGATGCCGGCATCGCTGCCGTCGCTGGCATCGCCGGCATCGGACGAGCCGTGGCCGCCGGTTCGCGCGTAGGACCAAAGATGGTTGACCAGCGCGCCGTAAGTCCAGCCGTTCTGCTGCTTCAACACGAGCGCCGTCGGTCCCGCGCCCCATTGGCGTCCGCTCAAGCCATCCGTGCCGCTGGGATAAAGCAGCACCGCGCCTGCGCCCCAAATCCAGCCGCTGCTCGTCGGCGCCTTGGGCGAGAGCCAGAGGCTCTGCACAATGTCACCCAGGCCGGACTGGTCGCCAGCGCCCTTGACCGGCGCTTGGGCGTAGATGACCGGGATGATGGTGCGCGTGATGAGATTCCAGTTCGTGTTCAGCGTGAACGGAATCACGGGCTGGATGTTGGCGGTGTAGCGCATGGCGTTCGCGGAGCCGATGCCGAAGTCCCAGTTGTTCTGGATGGGCACGCTGATGAGGCTGGCGACCGGGTTCGCGAGTTTCTTGGCCAACTCGGCGGCGGCGGCTTTGTCGTCAGCCGCCGCGTCCTGCGCGAACAGTGAGGTGGTGGCGAGCGCCAGCCCGCAGGTAAGTACGGCGGCGAAGAGGTTTTGTTTGTGTGTGGTTTTCATTGTCTTGTTTATCATTGATTACCGTTCACTGCTTGTTTTCACGTTCGCGGTTGAGGCCCAACGCCAGTTCAATGGCGTCGAGCAGGACCTGGTCATTGACCGGCTTGCGGAGATAGGCGGCGGGCCGTCCGGCCAGAGCCCGGGCGCGTGTCTCATCGGAATCATGGCCGGTGATGATCACGACGGGCACACCGAACTCCACAAGCCGGGCTTGAACGTCGAAGCCGTTCACGACCGGCATGTGCAGATCCAGCACCACGCAATCGGGCCGGTGCGCAGGAAGGGATTCAAGAAACTCGCTGCCGGAGGGAAATGACTCCACATCCAGACCGCCGGAGCGCAACAGACGCGTCAAGGCTTTGCGGATGGGTTCTTCATCATCAACGATGGCCACGAGAGGTCGGGTTTTGCTCACAAGCCTGAATCCTAGAAAAGGATACGGGCGGGTGGGTATTGGACCTTGGGCCAATAAGGGAAAGCGGACCGCGCGACGTCCCGGCGCGCTGCGGGTGCGAGGGTGAAGCGGTGCGTGGTGGAATTCGCAACGCCCTCGTGCAATCGCGGCTGCTGCGACCGGGGACCGGTCGCGGTCCGTGTTTAGGCGGCGCGGATGCCAGCCCGCTCGGCGAGATGAACGAGTTCCGCCACCGAGTGCACCTTCATTTTTTCCATGACGCGGGCGCGATGGACCTTGATGGTTTTCTCAACGGTGCCGAGATCGGCGGCGGTTTGCTTGTTCAACTGGCCGGAGACGACATGGGTGAGCACTTCGCGTTCGCGCGGTGTGAGCGAGTCGAGCCGGGCCTGGATGTCTTCCAGTTCGGCGCGGGCGATACGCGCGATGCGGTCCTTCTCAATGGCGACCTGAACCGCCTTGAGCAAGTCGTCGTCATTCACCGGCTTGGTGAGAAAATCCAGTGCGCCACGTTTCATTGCCTGCACACTCGCGGGGATGTTGCCGTGGCCGGTCAGGAAAATAATCGGGATGGCGCTGCCTTTCACCGTCAAAGCCGCCTGCAATTCCAGGCCGTTCAAGCCGGGCATTGCGAGATCAAGCACGAGACAACCGGGGGCGCGGGGGTCGTGGCGTTCCAGAAATTCCTGCGGCGAGCCGAACGCCATCACGTTGAGCCGCGCCGAGCGCAGCAGGCGCGCGAGGCTCTTCAACACTGCGGAATCGTCGTCCACGATGAAAACGGTTGGCGATGGTGTCATCATTGATCAATATCCGGTGTTCAGGATAGCGATGGGTGGCAAATTGTCAGCAAATTACCACTCCAGAACGGATTACCGATTGTTAAGCACCTGTTTCTTCGAGCGACGGAATCGTGAAATAAAACACCGCGCCGCGGGCCTCACCATTCGCGGCCCTGAGATTTCCGCCATGCGCCGTAATGATCGTGCGGCACACCGACAAACCCAGACCCAAACCATGTGGCTTGGTGGTGTAAAACGGCATGAACACCTGCTCCAGTTTGTCCGGGGCAAGCCCTACGCCACAGTCGGCAACGGAAACGCGGACATTCTTGTCGGCGCACAACTCCGTGCGCACGACCAATTGACGATCGGCGGGCGAGTTGCCGTTCATGGCGTCACAGGCGTTCATCACCAGATTGAGCAGGACTTGCTGGAGCTGCACGCGGTCGCCTTTGACCGGCGGCAGGTCGGTTGCCAGTTCGGTGTGCGCAACCACACTATGATTCACCAGATCGCTGCGAATCAATTTGAGAACTTCCTGCACCACGTCATTCAAGTCGAGCGGCTGCTGCCGCACTTCACCTTTTTTAAGCAGCAGGCGGAGGCGGCGGATGACTTCGCCGGCGCGGTTGTCCTGCTCCACGATGTCCTTGAGGATGTCGCGCACTTCGTTCAGGTCAATGTTGTCATGCGCGAGGAAGCGGATGGCGGCCTGGGCGTTGCTAAGGATGGCGGTAAGCGGCTGGTTCAATTCATGAGCCATCGAGCCGGACAATTCCCCCAGCATGGTCACGCGGGTCAAGTGCGCCAGTTCTGCCCGCTGCTGCGAGACGTCGGCTTCGGCCTGTTTGCGGGTGGTGATGTCCATGGACACGCCGCGCACGCGAACCGGTTTGCCACCGCCGTTGAATTCGACTTGACCGCGCGAGACGACCCAACGCATCCGGCCATCCGGCAACACCACGCGGAATTCCACCTCGTATTGGCCATCCCCATCGTTCGCCCTGGCCATCGCCAGCCGGATGGCGTCACGATCGTCGGGATGGATCCGTTGCAGAAGCATTTCGAAGTCCAGTCGTTCCGCTGGCGAGAAGCCGAATAGAGCACGCCATTGGTCACTGGCCCAAATTGTGTTCCGCGCAAGATCCCTAACCCAGACGCCGAGATTTGCCGCCTCCGCGGCCAGGGTCATCCGCTCTTCGCTCTCGCGCAGCAACTCTTCCGCCTTTTTACGCACGGAAATATCGATGGCGATACCGACCAAATGAGGTTTCCCATCAATGATCACCTTTGAACCGGTGGCGAATACTGGCATCTTCTGCCTATTTTTGAGGATCAGGTTCAGCTCGACCTGCGTGTACCCTTCGGAGAATACCTTGGGAAACTCCCGGGCGAGCTTGAGCCGATCCTCTTCGTCAAACCAGTCTTCTATCCGGTAATTCAGCAGTTCCTCAAACGTATATCCCGTCATCTCCTCATGCTGCCTGTTCCATTGGACGAGCCGCCCGTCCTCGGTATAAAGGTAAAGCAAACCCGGCACGCTGTTGAACACAGCCGCCATCAAGTCATGCGCGTTACGGCTGGCTTCTTCCGTCCGCTTGCGGTCGGTGATGTCCACCGAGATGCCGCGTATACGGACCGGTTTGCCTCCGCCGTCAAACTCCACGCGACCGCGCGAGTTGATCCAACGCATCCGGCCGTCCGGCAGCACCACGCGGAATTCCGCCTCGTAGCGACCGTCCCCACCAGTCGCCTTCGCCACGGCCTGTCGAAAACTTTCATGGTCGTCGGGATGGAGCCGTTGCAGAAACTTTTCGAGATCCAGACGCTCCGCGGGCGTGAAGCCCAAGAGCGCCCGCCATTTGGCGTTCGCCGAGATTTCGTTCCGCACCAGATCCCGATCCCAGACGCCGAGATTCGCCGCCTCGGTAGCCATGGCCATCTGTTGTTCGCTCTCGCGCAACTCCCGGCCCAGTTGCGCGGCGCGGAGCGCGTCGCGGCTCAACTCGTAGCCCATGGACAGCAGCACGGCGAGGAAGGGAAAACTCACGACGATGGGCATCCGCAGCACGCCCGCCGCCACCAATCCAGCCTGAGCCGACGAGAAGAGGATGAAGAAGGCCAACGATCCGCCCACGATCACCGCTTGTCGGCGCGATTCTCGTGAGCCGGTGCGCCACAACCGGAAAGAGGCATCCGCCACATAAATAAATTGCACCAGCGCCGCGAATTGCCCGAGCCGCACCCACGGATTGAGCGTCCACACGCCAAGCATGGAAACCGGCTCACCGAGGAAGTTCACCTGCTGCAGACTTTGGATGGCGCGGATATGCAGGTTGAGTCCCGTAGTAAAGTTCGCCACCACCGCCAGCATCCGCAAACCGAGTGCTGCGCCGAGCAGCCATACTTTCCCGGTGCCAAAGTAGAAATGCACAAACCCCAAGCTGCCCACGGCGATAAACCCGTACGCAAAATGCCCCCACCGGATCGCCGCTCCGTATTCTGCCGGCGACTTCGCATACATGGCGGCCATCTCGCCCGTTGCCATCCCAATCACTCCAACCGCCAGGACAAAGAAACACAGATAAGCCCACGAACGTCGCTCCCGAAACCAGATCAGCAAATAGATCGTCGCCAGTGTGAAGCTCACCGAGGCGATCATGGACCAGATGATGGTGACCCAACTCATGTAGTGAAGGGGGACAAGTGGCGAGGGTCGAGGGACGGTGGGTCAGCCCCGAAAGCTTTCGGGGGTGAACAGTGATCAGTGATCAGCGGCAGCAACCCTGTGGTGTTGCAGACGGAACGGAGGCGTTGCTCCGCGTGCTGGAGATTCCAATCAGCCATTTCAGCGGCAGTCTAGCAAATGCCAGCCTGTCGGCCAAGCGTGAGATTGAGGTGACGGCAAGGGGTTGGGGTATTAGCCAGGATGTCGCGAGTGATATAAATCCCAAGAGTTGCATTTTGGTGACAAGCAAATCCTGCGACCAGCCTTTTTGGTATCGAAATCGGGCCACGTTTCGTCCAATGACATTTGCATTTTGAGTCATACCCGGCGAGGTTCGCAGATACGAACGCATTTCCGCCCTCCGGCTTCGTGAATTGCGCCGCCGATGATACCGCTCCGTTCCGCTTGGCAAGGATGCTACGGGTCGGCTCAAAAAATCTCGCCGCTTCCGTTCCTCCTTGCCAATGCTCATGTCGCAAGTTGCGGCTGGTTAGGAATTCACGAAGCACACCTGCAAGCCTTTGGCTTTGGGGTGGGTGTAATTCCCAAGCTGCTTGAACATGAAAGGAGTTGGCCGATGCGAAAATTAACTTTTATGCAGATTGTTCTGTTAAAAAGACAGGGCTGTTTTTTTAACAGCTTGGGCGTGGTCCAACGTCAAATTTTTTAAGTTTCAGCGTTCCGGTAATAAGGCGAGCAGTTTGGCTTTCACATATTCCCCAGCCTGCTGCGGGTCATAAATAATTCCTGCCCGGAGCAGTTGATTCATGTCCGAACAAAATCCACGGTCGGCCAAGTGCGCGTCTAGCAACCCAACAAACTCGGCTCGTCCGGCAACGCTGCCTTCCAATTTCAGATAATGCTGAAATGACTCGATGACCTTGGCCGGAACAACCGCTGGTTTGGCCAGCGTCAGCGCCCAATATAGGTCAAATAAATCCCGCCCGCGCCGACGCTGAAACAATGCCCGCATTTTTGTTCCCAGCATTTCATGGATGTCATAGCCGCTGACCTGGGTGCCGACCGTCGCATCCCGAAACGGAAATTCAAACGGAATTTTAATCACGGACAGATGCGGCATGCGCTCGGTGACATTAGCTTCCACCACAATTTCCATGTTCGTTCCCGGTTCCATCAGTGACGGAATAGCGTAAGTTATCCGCAGCACCCGCGACGGTTTCACCGTGTTGCGGATGGCCAGTTTGAGGTCGCCCCACACTGATTGTTTAGGAGTTCCCAGCACACCGCTCAAAACGCGATTGAGTGCCCTGCGAATATGCCCCTCCGGGCGATCACCGACCACAACCAGATCAATGTCCTCGCTGTAACGCGATGCCGGCGCGAGATGAACCTTGTGCAGCAACGTGCCGCCTCGCATCGCAATCTGGCTCTGCAAAAATGAATCCTCGAACAACGCAGCCATCGTATGGCACAACAATAAATCCTGCTCGACCTGACGTTGGCTCGGCCAAGGAACAGCCGCTTGATGAGCCAGAACATCCCGGCGGGTAAGTGAAATCATAGTCCAAGTTCTCCTGAATTATTGAGAACCCGCCAACGCTCGACCACCGGCGCAGTCATCCGGCCAGCTTTCGCCGGGGCAAGCGGAACCAAAGCGAGTTGAGGGGGCAACCAGTCATGAATTACGTCGGCCAATTTTTCCTTGCCAGCAGTCTCGATAATATAACCCAGCCGTTGTGCGGTTGCCGGTTCGTTCTCAGCATCCAGCATACGTTTGAGTTCGGAGCCACCCATCAGCGGCAGCAGTGGCGTGAGGGTTTCAACCGCACGCCCAATCCCGCCAATGCGCGACGCATACCGGACCAAATCAAACGCCGTTGCCTCGGGCGTGCTAACCCGCGTCGGGGCGAAAGCGTTCGCCAGTGGTTGCGTAGGCGTCTGTTCAATCCCGCGCTTGACGAAAAACCGAATCCGCAGGCGTCCGACTTCAATCTCGCGCCGCGAACCGTCAGTCATCACTTGAGTCACTTGCAGTGCTTGCGGATTGGAACCGTAGGTGCCAGCCGCCGATTGAAGTGCTAGATAATATGGATGCCCCAGCCAGCTAAAATAGTCGTCGAGCCACCATGTAACCGGGGGTACTCCCATCGAGCGATGCTCCGGGCTGACAATCAGGAAAAATTGCTGCAACCGCGAAACCCTGACAACCCGACTGCCCAGCCGACGCAACTGATTCTTTGCCGCCGTGACGGATAAGCCCGTTTCCTTGACCAGATCAGCCAGAAAGAAAGCCACATGACCCGCAGCCAACCGCGCGTCAATAAACGCAGCAGCAGCGCCATTTTGCCGAATCTTTTTAGCGTTCTCTTCCATTATTTCGTATGCAGATTGTAGCGTCATACGCTCCAATACGCAAATGATTTAATAATTGCTTGGGAGGCCGCTCGAATTATAGTTGACAATTGTATCTAGTAAGATACTATGTAAGAAATATGGGATTCATTGAGTTTCCATTCATCGAAGTGCCGAAAGATTTGCGCAAGATTGTCGGTGAGCCAACGCCCGGCACGCGCGCCTACCGCCGGGAAGGGACGCACGCGGAATGTGGCCAGTGGATTGAAGACCTCGGCTTGCATTACAAAGGGGATGTCGGAATTTCGCCCGCCGGCGTCACCATGTTCGTGCCCGTCCAGCGTGCCGCCGTTCACAAACGCATCAAGGAAGGCAAGCTGACCGCGTTCTTCTTTTACATCACCCACGTTGAAAGCACGTTTTTCGGCACCAAGCGTAAAGTCAAGCAGCGCCCCTACATCCTGTTGTCCCTGAGCGAATGCAAGGCGTGGGTGGCGGAAATGAAACGTCGGATGGGTTATGTGGATGAGCCGGACGAAAGCCTGATGCAACAGAGAAAAAAGCTGAAACCGGCGGCATCGGCAGATGAACCAAAAACCGTGAAGGAAGCCGTGGAAGCCCTGAACTTTGCAGACACCGACCCGCAAGACAAACGGGATCGGAAAGTGCGATATGAGGATGACGAATTTGACCGTGAAAACCGGCAGCAGGATATGTTCTTGCTGTTGGCGGAAGCGATGGCGGCGATGGCTTCCGACAAAAAGAAGTCTCAATTTTATCGTAAGCGACTTGAACGAGGAATGGAGTGGGACAAAAATGAAAAGCGATGGAAATGGAAGGACGAAGATGAACCCGCAAAATGAATTTAATGACCGGCTGATTCGCCTGCCCGAGTTGGAACGGATTTTCGGCGTGTGCAAGCGGACGGTAAGACGGAAGGCGGAAAACGGCGAGTTGCCACCATTACGACGGATAGGACGCGCGGTGGGAATGCTGGAAAGCCAGGTCAAAGCGTATTTTCAAAGATTGAGCCAACCAAGTTAAGGAGCATCAAAATATGGAAGCGAGAATTTACAAACCGAAACGGTGGCAGAACGGCAAGCGCGTGACCGCCCGGTTATACCGTGCGCGTGTCAAACTCGCCGGTGACAGCAAAGTGCGGGACATCGCCTTGCAGGTATCCGACAAGCAGGTTGCACAACAAAAGCTGAACAAGCTGATTCAGGAATTGGAACACGAATCGGCGGGATTGATTCCGGCGAAAGTGGAACGGGAGGCGGCGCAGAGTCCATTGCTTGATCTGGTTTCGGAATATGTCAAGGAACTGACCGTCCTGGGGCGGTCGGGAGACCACCTGCGCCATGTGGACAAGCGGTTGCGGCGGTTGGTGCGGGAATGCCGCTGGACAAGATTGGCCGACGTGACACCCGCTTCGTTTCAAACGTGGCGCAAGGAGCAAGCGCACAAAGCACCCAAGACCCTAAACGAGTATCTGGCCACGCTCTCGGCCTTTTGGACATGGTTGCGCAAGCAAAGCCGCGTCAGTGTGAACCCCTTTGAACTGGTGGAACGAACGGACACGCGCGGCAAGGAACGAGTTCAACGGCGGGCACTGTCTGACATGGAGGTGGTTGAATTGCTCAAAGTTGCTGGCAAGAATCAACTGGCCTATATGCTGCCCCTGTATGCGGGTTTGCGGCGCAATGAAGTTAAAACGCTGCGCTGGTCGAATCTGGTGCTTGGCGAATCCGGCGGACTGCTGCGCATTCATGCTGCCGTGAACAAGAACCGGAAGGAACAGGCATTGCCATTGCATCAGGAATTGGTCAAGGCGTTACAGCAACAGAAACCGGCGGACGGCAAGGCGGATGATTTGGTGCTGGTCAACGGAGTGCCGAAAATGAAAGAAGTCCGGCAGGATTTGGCAAAGGCGGGCATCCCGTTTCTGGATGAGCGCGGACGCCGCATGGATTATCACGCATTGCGGACGACGTTTATCACCCGGCTTTCGACCATGAAAGTACATCCCCGGCTGGCGATGGAACTGGCGCGGCATAGCGATATGCGGCTGACGATGAAAACCTATACGGATGTTGGTCAATTACCGTTGCGCGAAGTCATGGACACGTTGCCGGGTTTTGGTTCTGACTCCCGAATAGACTCCCGAACTTTAGGCCCGACGGGTCAAACGGTGTCACCAACTGTCCCAAACATTGGGGAGACAAAAAGCGAGAATAGCATTGAAAACATTGGCGAAAGTCATCGCGACTCACATCTTGTCACCATGAGTCACGAAAAGTCAGAATGGCGGAGAGAGGGGGATTCGAACCCCCGAAAAGATTCAGCCGTTCACTACCATTCAAAACCCCTTGTTTTTCGCATGTTTGCACGTTGCTGAATCATGGTGAAAGATAGTGATTGCATATATCTACATATAGTTTAGACTTTGGGCATGGCATGGCTCTACAGGCAAGCGAACTCGAAAAACTGGTGGCTTGGCTACCGGCTCAATGGCCGGCAGTATCTTCGTTCCACCAAAACCAGCGATCGCAAAAAGGCCGAGCAGGAACTCGAAAAACTCCGCGCCGTGGATCACGCCCACAAAGCGGGCAGCCTCACGGATGAATTTGTCGCCCTGCTTACCCGCAAAGAATCTTCCGGCGAATCGCTCCGCGCCTACGTCCGGCAATGGCTGGCCGAATGTAAAGACCTGTCATGGCGCACAACGGAGAGATACGAGGATGTCATAAATGAATTTTGCGACTACCTGAACGCGACGGACACCGCGCCTTTGCTCCGCGACATTCAGCCGGAAACCCTCGGGGCGTTCGTCCGGGGGAAGCGCGCGGACACCAGCACGGCCACCGCGAAATTGACCCGCCGAGTCCTGTCCGCGTTTTTCAATTACTGCGTGGACAATCGCGCCCTGCCTTTCTCGCCCGTGCCATCAGGACGCGCCCTGAAGTTGACCAAAGACAGCAAGGCCGTGCGCCGGGCATTCACGTTGCGGGAATTGAAAACCCTTTTCGACAAGTGCCCGTCCGACTTCTGGCGTTACATGGTGCTCGCCGGTTTCTATTGCGGGCAACGCATGGGGGATTTAATTTGCCTGCCTTGGGGCGCGGTGGACTTCACGCAGAATCAAATCAGCCTTGTGCAAGGCAAGACCGGCAAAAGCATCACCGTGCCCCTACGCGCCGAGCTTGGCACGTTTCTGCAAAAGTTGCGGCGCAAGACCGGGACGGTAAAGCCGGCGGACCCGATCTGGCCAGCCGAGGCGCGCCAGTATGCCGAGCGTGGCGCGGGCGTATTCTCAAATCAGTTTTATGATGAAGTCCTATTGCCCGCCGGACTTGTGCTTCCCCGCACGCATCACGCCAAGAAAACCGGAGAGGCGACAAATGGCGAGCGCCGGGTTAGTCCGGTTTCGTTCCATTGCCTTCGCCATACGTTTGTCAGCCTGTTAAAAATTACCGGCGCGAGCCAATCCACCGCGAAGGAACTGGCCGGGCATTCATCCGACGCCATCAGCGACAGTTACACGCACGTTGACGAGGCGACGCTAACCAAGGCCATCAAACAACTGCCGCAGGTGACAAAATGAAAAAGAAACAGGCCAATCGGCAAAGAACAGTTTTTATTCGTGTTGCTCCCCGGCAACGGCATAACGTCAACTCAAAGGCCAGTCGTGCAGGAGCAAGATTTTTTGTCCCCAAAGGCCATGATGGAATTTGCGACTTGTGCGGCTATCAGACAGCAAAAGTTCAAGCAGTTGTGCGTCGGTGGACAAAAGCTTGCGGCGAGCAGGGCATTGAAAAAGCCGGCGCCGAGCAGCACATTAAAGATTTATTCCCAAAAATCGCACTCGCCGCGATTGATAACATTCCAGCGCGACAAGATTTAACTCCGCTGGAAAAAGACCTCGACGCGGCCATCCGAAACACGCTGGCAGAGGACAGCCTGGTCCGCTGGCTGCTTTCGTGCAATCTATCTGTGATGACCGACGAACGCTTTGATTCGTGGAAAGAAATTCAGTCTCAAATGGAAATACGAAGCGGAAAAACATTTGAAATTACAGCAATCAGAAAAGCAGCCGAGCGTCTTGGTTTGACCATGCGCCCCGCCGATGCCGCTAGTTTTATTAAATCCCGCCAACAAGTTTTCTCGCCGGAATAGTTGTCACACCTTTGTTTTGGAGAAAAATAATTTCATCGGCGAATGTTAGGCCGATGCACAACGATTCAAAGTCAGTCACAAAAGAGCAGCCGCTCACAACAACTTTTGATTTGTTTCGATTAAGTCGCGCCCGGCAGGAAGTCGGATGTTGCGCGAACACGTTGAGGCAATATCACGCTGACGGCCTGCCGTTTTACCGCCAAGGAAAAGCTGTTTGGATTTCCCGCGCCGAACTTGCGGCGCACATCCGAAGGGGCGCGGTGGTTTCGTGAAAAGTTTTTTGAGAAAATCCTCCGCGTCCGGCTCCGACCGCGCCAAGATTGAAAAGCTTGTCCGGCGGGGCTGGCGTCCCGGCTTCAAAATTGGCGACTTCCTAAGTCGGCGATGGAAGGGAGTTGCTAATGCAAATTGAGGACCGCCCCAAACGTGCCGCTCGCCAGCCGTCTCTGGACACCAGCCCGGACAACCACCGCGCCCGCGCCATCATTGCCACGGTCCTGAACGAAGCCGGGCAGCACTGGACGCCCAAGCTAAGGCAGGCTATCGCCCGGCCTGAACTGTTTCAGGATGGACAGTTGCGCATCATGGCTAAGGCAATCAACACGGCATCGGCAAACGGCATCATTCCTTCATCCATTGCCATCCATGAACACTTGCCCAAGGTCCACCGTGGTCTGGTTTGGAGTTTTCAACCAACCGAGGCTTTGCCTTTGGCCATCATTGAAATTGAGGCGGAAACTTTTCTGGAAAATGCCCTGCCCGTTGGGATTGAAACCCTGCTTGGCGAAAGCTGGCAGGCCATCAAGGACAATCCGAAATCCGCCAGCAGCATCGCCCGGCACACCGTCGCGGCTCTGGAAAGAATTACCGCCGAGGGTGACGGCAAATCTTCGCTTACCTTGCGTTCGCCTGACGAATTGCTGGCCATGACCTTTGACGACTCCGACCGCATCATAGGCGACCGGCTCCTGGCGACCGGGCAATCCCTTGCCATTTGTGGTGCCGGAGGCGTGGGCAAATCCCGGTTGCTGTTGCTATTGCTGGCCTGCATCGCCGGTGCCCGTAGGTTTCTGACATTCGACACGTTCAAGCCCGAAATGAAATGGCTTGTCCTGCAAACCGAAAATTCAAACCGCCGATTGCAGCAAGACCTGGCCCCGATCAAATCATGGCTTGGCGATGACTGGCTGCGTTTCACAGAGTGCGTGACCATTCACACGATTGAAACGGATAGTGACGCATTTGTGAATCTGGACGACCCGGACGCGGTTGCCCGAATCGAGGCCGCAATCCAAAATCACAAGCCGGATGGAATTGCCATTGACCCGCTGGCCGACTTCGCCGCTGGCGACTTGAACAAAGATGCCGACATGAAATTGACGCTGCAATCACTTTCGCGCTTGTGCCGTCGAGGAAATCCGAAGCGCTCAATCATCGTCCTGCATCATGCGATCACCGGCAGAGGCGGCGCGGCCAAGGCGACCGGCTACGACCGCGCCAGCTTCGCCCGAAATTCAAAAATGCTTCACGCTTGGGCACGCGGGCAAATCAATCTTGCGCCAGTTGACCCCGACAGCAACGACCGCTTGATCGTCGCGTGCGGTAAATGCTCCAATGGCCGCGAGTTTCAAACCTTCGCCGTGCGGTTGAATCCCGACACCATGATTTATGAGTGTGACCCGACCGTGGACGTGAGCCAGTGGGAACGGGACATCACCGGAACGAAAGACAACGCTCCGCTGATGAATCCCGACCGCGTGCGCGAATTGTGCGCCGTGACGGGTAGCAGCAAGGCCGCGCTCGCCAAGTCCATCATGGACGATTGCGGATGCTACCGGGGGAGCGCCTACCGCTATATCACCCGCGCCGAACAATCCAAGATAATCACATTCAACAAATCGCATGAAACCTACTTCCGCAAATAGCTTTGTCTCCGCCGATTCTCCAGAGACAAAACGGAGACAAGCCGGAGACGTGTCTCCTGTCTCTCTACCCCGTAGGGGGAGAGACAGAGACAACCGGCGAGACTGGACACAGCCTATCACCGTCAAAGGCTCCGAACTGGCGCAGGCCATCGCCGAGGCGCACGCGGCAGGCTATCACGGCCATTTGATGAAACTTAGGCCAATGGCCATGTATCAATTGAAATTCTTTCGCCTGCCAAGCGCGCCAGAGGCCGGAAAACAGTTTCGGGAGTCTCCTTTTAAGTCAGACCCGTGCAAGGCACCCGAGCAGTCCCTTCAATCTCTATGAGTCACCAAAACCAATTAATTTACACAAAATGAAAAAATCAAACCGTCCACCAAAAGCCAAAACGAAATTGACAAAAAGCCAGCTCGCCCTGGCGCTGGGAATCAGCCGACAGGCTTTGAACGTGCATTTGAAAGCGCCTGGCCACCCGCCGATTGATGATCTCGGCGCATGGGAAGTTTTGCTCGCTGAACGTGGCCGGGCAGGAACATCACCGCCCAAACTTCGCGACGCCATCGCCCGCCAGAGGCTTGCGATCCTGAAGGAGGAACACAAAAAACGCGCCCGAGAAAACCGGATTGCTGCGAAGGAGCTAATCCCCCTTGCCGATGCCCGGCGCCAAGTTTGCGAAGCAATGGGAATCGTATTCAACGACATGACGTGCGACGCCAACGAATTGCCGCCAGCTTGCGCCGGGCGTCCGGCGGTAGAAATCGGAATCATTTTCTCCGCACGGATTGAAAAACACCGCAAGGATTGGAAAGCAAAATTTGACGCCATCAGCACATGAATAAAGACCAACCTAAAACCGCCAAGTGCCGTTATTGCGGCGCGGAATACGGCTTCACCGAGGCCAACCGCCAGCGCGAACGCAAATTATTCAGCCCGCTTTGATGATGGACGACGCGCCAAACATTCAGCACAAGGCGACGTTCAAAGGCGAATCCGACTTCGCTTATGAGGACGGCGAGCTTGTGCCGTTTGTCGGCCATGCCAGTGACGAAGAATTGCCGCCGGACGATAGCAGCGGCGCAATGGTAACTCCGCAATTCATTGATTCAATGATGCGAGGCGCAAACAGCCTGGACGAAATCGGCGCGCGGCTTGTGTTGACTTCATTCGGCCAGCCGAAATGCCTTTACCGTCCAAAATCACTCCGTGAACTGGCTTTATGGTTGAACTGTTCACACCCCACCGCGAAGAAATTATTTACCACTTTTTTGACCGAAATTGCTAGGGATTTTGACGTTTAGCTTTCCACCGTCCGCAGTAGTAGAGACACATTTATTTTATGAGCGAACCAAACATTGCAGAAAAAATCATCGGCGCGATTGACCGCGCGATCACCGGCACGAAGCCGACGCCCAAAAATCCAATCGAGGCCGCCGCGCTCGTCATTTGTTCACTCGCCGCGCCGCGTGTCAAATCCGCGATGGGCGGCAGATTTGCCGACGCCAAAAAACTTTACGCGGATATCAAGCGGCTTCAAAAACTTCTGAATTTCGATCTCACCGAAATGGCGGCTTATAGGGCTTATCAGGCCCAAATCGACGAACACGACCAACTCACCACCAATGGCGGCGACTTGGCAGCCATTCCGCGCGGACGTTCCCGCGATGCTTGGATTGGCGACTTTGCATCGCGGAAAGAGGCCGCGGAACAGGCCGCGATTAAAGCCGGGAAAAAATTCGCAACGCTTAACATCGAAATCGGCGACTTGGTTTTGGCACAGCTTCACGATGAAGTTGCGGAACTCGAAAACATCGAGGCGCGGCAGGCCGCTCGTTTCGGCCTGCCTTACAAGGCGTCACCCACCGTCGCCGCGCTCCGTTCAATCTCGGATTATTTGCGCATCACCGCCGCAGTCACCGTCCTCGAAAACTTTTAATTCAAAACACCATGAGCAACACCTATTCAACCGCCGCCGAAAATCTGGCAGTCGAGGCCACGAGCGCAATTAGCACCTTGCTTGCCCCGTTCGCCAGCATCGCCAAAGCATTTCCACTTGAGCCGCTCAAAGACCCCGCCTTGCCCCGCGTTGTGGCCGTCGTCAAATCCGTCGCCGACACGCAGCTTGTGGCGAACCCCGACTACACGCTGGGCGATGCGACGATCAACCCGACCACGATTAATCACACGCTGTTCACGCAGCCATTCGGCATCGGTTGCGACGAATTGGATTTGGGAGCACGTCTCGCTTGGTTGTATCAGTTGAACGGCCAGAAAATCGCCGCCGCACTTTCGGATGCAATTTCGGCTTTGCTGACGACCGCGAATTATGGCGCGCCCGTTGTAACGTGCACCGCCGCGAATTTTGCCGTGTCTGATTTCGAAACTTTGTACAATGGCGTCGCAACCGCAGGCCGCACCATCATCCTCGACACGAGCTATTTCGCCAAAGTAAAACCCGCTTCATGGTGTCCGCCAGGATTCACGAGCCTGTGGGAGCATACGCGCTGGAGCGCAGCCGGGGCGAACGTGCGCGGCTTTGTGTCCGACCCCGCCGCGATTGTGATTTCCTACGCCATACCGAACGTTGACCGCCCCGGCCGTCAAGTCATGGCAATGGCGCCGTTCACAATCCCGCAAATCGGTTTGCAAGGCATGGCGTCAATTTACTATCTGACAGCCACACGCCGTTTGATGGGATGCTTGAGCCTTCAAATGGGCGCGGCTCCCGGTGACACGAACGCGCTTAAACTTTTGGTGTCAGCATGAATTTGCGAACGGCAGGGCATCCCGTTCGCAGTTTGCCCGCAGCGGTTGTTTGGCCGGTGGGGTGGTTCCCACCGGCTTTTGCCCGCCGGAATTGAATTTATGAAAACTGAAAAAATGAAATCCGCAAAAAAGACCACGGCGACCAATTCTATACCAAGGAAAGCGAATTTTAGCCGAATAAATCGCTTGATGAAGGCCGTCGGTCAAGATTTGCGGCTGTCGCAGGGTCCATATCCTCAACTTTTTCGAGGAGTGTTTGGTGAGCTAAATCAATCTGCTCATTTAACACCGTAGCGGCTCTCTCTGGTGAAATGCCCTGCCTTGCCGCCAATGATTGAAAACACAAAGCCAGAGCATAACATTTAGCTTCAAGCAAAAGACACTTTGCCGCGAGTGCTTCAACCGTTTTGGGAATCTCGGAATCATTCATGGTGAAATTTGAAGTTGAACCGCGCCGCCTGAAAACACAAGTCCGCATTTATTGCCACCACCGTCGCGCCCACGCCGGCCGCCAGCAAGCCGGAAGATCAAAGGCCGGGAAATACCATCGCCATTTGTCCGCCCTGTAATCTTGACCCTTCGCGTAATTTACGCATTAAATAAGCCGTGACCATTTTAAGAGGCAAAGTTTGCAGGGGATTCGGCAAGGCTGGTAGTTGCCTGCCGGATCAAATAAAACATTTAAAAGATTCTTTGCCAGAAATCACTTCAATGTATACGCGCGGAACCTTAAATGTCGAATTGGAAAACCCCGTCCGGTTCTCCGTATATGATTTTATATTTCCAAACGTGAAATGGCGTGAAGATTATCCTCCTGAAACTTTTAAGATTATCAAAGCTAGGCTGTTGCTCGAAGTCGAAAACAACAAACCAGCAGTCCCATGTTTACTTTATTTTCCGTCAACATCCACTCACCGGGCAAACCCGTTTATGTTGGAAATTATCACCGAGAAACTTGACCTGACAGGCGTTAATGAATGTTTTGTATGTTTTAGCCACCAATCACGACGGGCTGACTGGGTAATTTTTGGCGACAGAAGCGCGAGTCCAAAGATTCAGTGAATCATCTCAAAGCGCAGGCCGCCCCGCTTCGCTGCGTAAGCAGGGCAGCGAGCGCCGCCCCTTGGTAGGGTGGAGACACCGCGAAACCGCAAATCGAATCCTACGCGCAAATCATCATGGCCGGTTGAACCGTAGTGCGCGATAGAAACAGGCTGCTTATACTTTGCATATAGTTGGCGCTTTTATGTTTTGGCAAAACTTCATTTTGGCCTTTGTTTTACAGTGTCAAAATGAAGTTGGCGGAGAGAGGGGGATTCGAACCCCCGATACGACTCCGCACTACAAATTTAACTATTTCAAAGCATTACGACATATTGAAACACGCTTGACATCAGCAGACGTTGCCACTATTGTTGCCACTAGAATTAACCGAAAGGCACAATATGGCATCTCTCCGCAAAAAAGACCGCTCGCCGTTCTGGTTCGCGTGCTACACCCTGCCCGATGGCCGTCGCACGCAACGCAGCACCGGCACACCTGACAAGCGCAAGGCTTTGGGCCTCGCCCTCAAATACGAGGATGCCTCCCGCGAAGCTGTTGCCGGTCGCTTCATCGAATCGCGGGCGCGGAGAGTTATCGCAGACATTTACGCGCTTGCCAATGCCGAAGTGCTGCCCAATTCGTCCACCCGCGCCTTTTTGAAGGCATGGCTCGACCGCAAATCGCTGGAGGCCGACGCCGCCACCCATCAACGCTACACCGGCGTCATAACTCAATTCCTCGAACACATCGGACACAAGGCCAACGCCGACATCAAGAAAATTACGCCGACGGATGTTGCGAGTTTCCGCGACGCCGCCGCGAAACGTCTCGCCATCGGCTCGGCCAATCTCATGTTAAAGGTTCTCCGCTCTGCTTTTACCGCCGCCCGTCGTGAAGGGTTGATGGACGATAATCCCGCCGAGCGCGTGACCGTCTTAAAGCAACGGAAAGATTTTGAACGCCGCCCGTTCACGCTGCCGGAACTGAAACGGCTCATGGAACTGGCGGATAAAGAATGGCGCGGCATGATTCTGTTTGGCCTCTACACCGGGCAGCGGTTGGGCGACATCGCCACGCTCACTCGGAAGAACCTTGACCTCACCCAGGAAGAAATTCGTCTCACCACCGGCAAGACCGGCAGGCGGCAGATTCTGCCGCTCTCCGCGCCGTTGCTTGACTACGTTAAAAAATTGGCCGCCACAGATGTGCCTGACGCGCCACTTTTTCCAAACGCCTACGCCACGGTGCAGCGGCAAGGCCGTGCAGGGAACTTGAGCAATCAGTTTCACAAGATTCTTGTCGCTGCTGGCTTTGCCGAAAAACGCAGTCATCACAGCACCGGCAAAGGCCGCAATACTTCGCGCGAACAAAACGAAATCAGTTTTCATTCGCTTCGGCATACGGCCACCACCCTGCTTAAAGCTGCCGGTGTATCGGACGCCATAACGCGGGAATTCATCGGTCACGACTCACCCACCGTGTCCAAACAATACACCCACATTCCCACCGACACATTGCGGCAGGCTGCAAATAAGCTGCCGAATATTTTCAAAGCGGAATGATTTTCCAACGAATATTCGACTTTGCCAGTTTTTATTACAGTTGTTGAACTCACGAGAAAAATTCACAAAAAGCAAGCTGACGAGATTCTGACGGCAGGTTAAAATCTCGGGAAGAAATTAAATATGAAAACCGCCCTCCTCGAAATCGAAGCCGTCTTGAGCAATGCAACCGCCGAGTTGTCCATGCCAACCCCAAATGCGGAAAAGGCAAAACAGGGCATTGAGGTTGCCAGAAAAAAGCTCTTGGATTTGGCGGAGAGTCAATCTGGCCGCAATCCCCTGCTTGAAGCTAAACGCAAACTGGCCCTCGTTTTTCTCGGAATGGCGAAGAATCATTTCTCCGACGCTGACACCGAGATTTTTTCCATACTCGCCAAGGAACGGGTGCTGCAAGATGAGTTGGAACGAGCGCGAAAGAACAATTGAGCGCCGCTGGAAAACAGCGGCATGAATTACAACAACAACGAAACCGAAGAACACAAAATCAAATCACAAACTCCGCAATCCCCGCGACCACAAATGCGTTCTTGTCCGCTGCGAAAGCGGTTTTCGTCGTGTCATGCTTCCACCGCTTGAATCAGACGGTGTAGTTTCAAAGTGGTTTTCACGGTGGAGACGGCTTTTCTGACGATTGCTCCGTTGATCAGGGCAACAGAACTTAATCCCGCTCATCTTCTTCCGCAGGCATACTTAAAAGGGACAGGACGTAACCTGTGTCACCTAAACGAAAGGCTTCTTCGTCCAAATCGCGCTCGCCGTTCAGATATGGAAACCACGTCTTCGTGGTTATATGCACTTGTTCGATATTCCTCTTTGAACTGTCGTTGTATAACTGAATGGCTGCCGATCCTTGAGGCGCGACTTTCAACCCGGTGAAGCGGAATCCAAGAGCTTCGGCTTCATCCGATGGAATATATTTAGTGAGCTTCCCTTGCTTGGATATGACCATCGCGCACGCTTCGCCGGTATAGCGGACGTAACGAATCGTGGCGCTACGCGCCGAACTTTGCCAATCGTCGCCCATCTTCAAGATTTCCGCCAAAGTCATAAAGGAACGCCTCTGCAATCGTTGCTCGATGTGAGCGCGGGGGATCAACAGCGCGGCGGCAAATTCATCCGCTTCGACTTCAAGCTCGTTGTCACAAATAAATCCCGGCGTGGAATTGTGGCTCTTTCCCGCGACCAACAATTCTCGATGCGGCTCGATGAAATAGTGACCGAGTTCGTGAGCTATCGAAAACCGGACTCGCTTTCGATTAGGCGCGTTGTTTGGATCGGGATGATAAATGACAAAGCTGGCTGCTTCACGGAGAAACTCAATGCGTCCGTGAAACCCCTCACATTTTTCGATGGAGACTAAACTGATGCCCTCGCCCTCCGCAATCGTGTCCAGACTGACGGGAGAACTCGTTTGCCCGTAGGACGCACGAACTTCATCAGCCAGTTTTTCGATGGGACAATTGATCATTCAGGGGGCCGCTTTTTGGCTTTCAACTGAGCCAGCAAGGCTGCTCGCTTTTTTTCAATCTCCTCGCGTGTCTCTGTGGGTATCTGGTCTGTTGCATTTTCCCGATTCATCGCCATGTAAGGAGATTCCATCGTTTGATGCTCGATAAATTCAGCAGGCGCTTCAGCGGGTTGGCTTCGACCCTGAAATTGTTCGTGGACTCGTTTTAGTGCCGCTTTTTCGGAATCACTCAATTCAACTTTGCTGGAGAGGAATTCGTTGATCTCAGATTCAGTTGCTTCCTTTGGCGACCAAGAATGGAGCGCGCCGGTGATGAGGGCGTCAACGGCCTTTTCTTCGCGGTTGAGATTTGTGTCGTCACTCATAGTGGTAGTTCGGGATATTTACGTTTCAGAACCGCTTTGAACTTTTGCCGAATCTGACTCAAAGCACCTTTGACAGCTATTTTGCTAACGGTTTTTCCGGTGGTTTCGTAAATCTTGCGAGTGATTTCCTCTTGAGATACGACGAAGCCAAAATTGTCGGCAAGGACACCGGCAACGAGTTTCTGCTGTGCTGGGAGCGTTTGGATGAACGCAAGGAACTCGCTACGGATTGCGGGCGCGTCTTCCTTGCTGATTGCGTCCTTCCAAGCCAGTCCCACCTTAGTATCAACGAGGGCTTCGGCGATCTCCTCTGTGAGTTCATCATCTCTACCAGTCTCACGCCGCTTCGCTCGTGATAGGTCAATCGCTTTGCACTGACACATTCGGAGCAGCAGTCCCACCAAGGGCTTATCGAAGTCCAAGTCTGCCCGTTCCGCTTTTTTGAGCAATTCCAGGACGGTATCGTGGATAATCGTGCCCTTCTCGGCGTCAGACAACCAGGAGAAGCCACGAAGCTTTCCCATGAGCCGAACGCCGAATTCCTGCAAAAGGGTGTCGCCTGCCTTCTGCCGTTCGTTTTCATCGCCCAGCAGCAGACATTTGATCTCTGTGTCGTCGAATTCGGCCGCAGCTTGCTCTGTCGCGTTATTGCCATCCATACGCAGTATTCGTCCCCAAAGGTGAGAGGGACTAAAATAAATCAAAAAAAGTTTAGTCCCACCTGCCCACTGTCACCGGTCACTTGAAAACCAGCCACGAAAGGTCGAATTGATCCGGCCACTGAGTTTGCATAAACGAAATAAGCATTTTCATTCCAAAAAGCTCCATAGCAGAGCGTTACGGGGAGTTTTTTGGAATGAAAATGCGAACTTACGAAAATTGACTGGCTGGTTTGATTCGACCCTGGCTGGCCGGTTTGTGGTGACCGCTGACATGCCCACGAAAAGCGAGTTCTTAAATGAGGCCAGCCTGCGGTCGTCTGCCGCGACTGGTTGGTGCGCCCCGGCGACGTTCGCAACGGGGCCACCACAGGACATATTATGAAAAATGAAATCAACGTCCACTTTGGTGGACAAAAAGAGGTCTGCGGCTTTGAGCTAGCAGAGCAAGAAACCGTCGGTTCGTTAATCAAGCGTCTCTGCAAAGAGGGCCACTTGGGCGAGTTCAAGCCCGAGGAATGGAGCATCTGTGTCGAAGATTCTGATGAAGAACTGGCTCACGACTGCCACCTTGAACCCGGCAAACACAAACGAATCCACATCTCCCGCTGCAAGAAAGTGGAGGTCAGCGTCATCTTCAATGGCGTGACTCAATCCCATCCGTTCCGTCCCGGAACAACCTTGCGGAATGTGATTCAATGGGCGCGGGATAAATTCACCGTGGACAAGAAGGAAAAGTTGGTGCTCCGCCTTGATAGCCCGGAGTCCGAACCGCTCGACCCTGATTCCCACGTTGGCAGTTACGTCTCTCATCCGCATTGCCATGTCACGTTCTATCTGACGCCAAGCGTCAAAATCCAAGGATGAGACTCGACCAAGGCTGCTTCGAGGAACACGTTGCATCGCGGCCATTTCAAGACGGCGTTGCGCGGGGCTATTGGGACATTGCCCCGCGCGACGGTGTCGAATGGCCGTATGCAATAATATGGATTGATGCGCCAAGCCGCCCCAATAGCCCGGAACGGTTGTTCCTGCGCTTCCATTTGCAGGACTACCCAGCCAAAGGACCGACGGCCACGCTTTGGGATTTGGACAAAAACTCTCAACTGGATTTAGCCAAGTGGCCGAAGGGGGATGGTGATGTCGCCACACACCCGACAAACTTGGCGCAAACAGTTGCCGGATTGATTGCGACGGGTGGCGCGGAGCGGTATCAGATTTCGACTGCCCCGCGAGTTTTGAATACGGCAACAGCGATGACATCACGCTTGGCGGTATTTTTGCCGGAGGCTTGGCAGTTCATCGCTGCTTTCTGAAAGCTGCCAGCATTCCGGCGCGATCATTGGAAAGCCCACTCGGCCTGTCGCTGTGGTCGCCGGGCAGCGATTGGCAAAAACCGGTATCGTCAAAACCGCTTTTGTCCAATCTGCCAAACCGCTTTTGGGTGCTTGGCCTTGGTCACTTGGGACAAGCATTTCTCTGGAATCTTGCTTTGCTTCCGTTTCCAAACCGGCAGGAGGTTCAATTTCTATTGCAGGACTTCGACGTGATTGAAGCTGCAAATGTCGGTTCTGGCTTGCTCTGCACGCCAGAGGCAGTGGGCCGCAAAAAAGTTCGGCATTGTGCAGCGTGGTTGGATAATTTGGGATTCACCACCACCGTCACTGAACGCAAATACACTGAACACGACCACAGGAGTGAAGATGAACCTGGCATTGCGCTTTGCGGATTCGACCGAGCGCAACCTAGAAGTTTTCTTGGAAAAACCGGATTTGGCATGGCCGTCGAGTGTGGCTTGGGCGATAGCCTGGCGGATTACCGGCGGCATTGCCGAAATCCATCCGCCGGATCATCCGGCGCAATTGACGGTCAATCTCCGGTCAATTGCCGGGAGGTTAACCGGACGTTGCCGGACATCTGCCCGGCAAACATCCTGGACATTTCCGCCACATTGCCGGCGGGCATCCGCCGGCATCATCGCCACAGGTTCCGGGCAGTCGCCCGTCTCATTCCCGTCTTTATGACCGTCACTGACTCGAATTCCATCCGGCAGGCTGCCGCCGAATTTCAGCCATGCCGCCGACCGCGTTTCCAGAACCTCCAGCCGTGGCGGGAGGTCATCATCGAACTGCGCGACAAAGGCGCTTCGTGCGAGGCCATTGCCGGGTTGCTGACCCGGCACGGTGTCAAAACCAGCCGGACGATGGTCAATGAATTCGTCTGGACGCTCCCCCAGCCGAAGGTGAATCGCCGGCGAAAGCCGCAGTTGAAACCAATCACGGCCCCGGCGGCATTGTCGCCGGTTCAGCCGCCAGTTGCGCCGATGCCGTCCCCGGAACCTCTGCCAAGTGCGCCGGTGAAATCACACGGCCCGCGTATCGCGCAAGTCCGAATGCTTAAACCTCAAAATCCATGAAACGTCTCGACCTCATCCTCAACGGCAAAGGCGGTGTCGGCAAAAGCTTCTTCGCCGTCAATTTTGTCCAATACCTCAAAGACAAAGGCATCAAGCATGTCGCCATTGACAGTGACAACGAAAATTCGACGCTGAATCGCTTCCATCCCGACGCCAGCTTCATTGATCTGGCTGACCGGCGCGGTCTGGATGGCGTTTTCAACCTGTTGGAAAAATCAAATCTGGTGGTCATGGATTGCCGCGCCGCGTCCACGGACTTGTTCACGAGTTTTTTTGAAGCCATTGACCTGCCCACGGTTTTATCCGGCATGAATGCGGCGCTCACGCTCGTCATGCCGGTCAATCACGAAGCCGACAGTGTGGACCAGGTGCAGCGGCTGGCCGACGAGCTTGGCGGCAAATGCAATTATGTCATTGTCCGCAACGCGGCGCACAGTGACAGCTTTGAGCTTTACGAAGGTTCGGAGGTGTGCGCGCAAATTAGGGAAAAACTCGGCGGGAAGGAAATCAACATGACCCAATTACCGGACTGGCTGGTCATTGCGCTCAATCAACGGAATTTAACCATCACAGCAGCGGCCAAACATCAGGATTTCAGCCTGCTTGACCGGCAACGGCTTCAGACATGGCAACGCAAACTTTACGCTGAAATCGAATCGGCCGCCGGACTGTTGTTGCCCGCAAAACCATGAGCACGAACCAAACACCACCAGATTTCGACGAGGATTTTTTGCTGGCCATTAAAAATTGGCGCGAAAAGTATAAAATTCAGGAAGGTGACACAACCCTGCTGCTACTGGAGTTGTTTCGGATTCATCAGGATCATTGGGACGAACTGCGCCGCCGCCAGATGCCTTCGCTGGACCAGTTCCGCCAGGACATCGCCTCCACGGTCGAAGCGGCCAAGTCGCTCAAGGAACAGACGGCGAGAGTGCTCAAGGCGCTGAATGTCCATCCGGCAGCCACAAAAACCATCCCGTTGGCGACGGCGATTTTTGCAGCTTTGGCTGCAATGCTTGCCGGAATTTTCATTGGAAAGGCTCTATGAAAATTGATTTTTTTCCGTTCCATTTTTCCCACCTTCCGGCGTTGTCCAAACCTTGGAGATGTTTACTGCTTGGGTATGCGCTTTTGTTAATCCTCATCGCCATCCGGTTTTTGCTGACACCGCACAAACGCAATAACCCCGTCGCGCAACTCGGCGGCTTGATCTGGAAGCGCAACCAATTTTGCCGTGGCTGGCTAATCACCGGCGACACCGGCTCCGGCAAAACCACTTCCGGCATCAATCAACTGGCGCACCAAGTATTTCAAAACGAGCCGGATTGGGGCGGACTCTGCATTGATGAAAAGGGAGTTTATTGGGAAACGCTTTCGGCAATGGCGCACCATTACGAACGCGAATCGGATTTGATTCACCTGCAAATCCGATCCGACGATACCGATCCTGACTGGCAACCACCCCATCGGTTCAATCTGACGGGCGACCGCAGCATCCCGTTTTCCACCTATGCCAAATATGTCGTGGATGCGGCGACCAGCCTGGGACAAGCCGGGGACAAGGGCTTTTTCAAAAATCAGGCCCAGACACACATCGCCCACGCGCTTGAACTGCTCGCCGAACTGCAACAGCCGGTGACGTTACGGGGTGCATACGAGGTGCTTTCCAACAAGGAAAGGCTGGAGGAGGAATTAAAAAACCTCAACGACCTTTCCGTGGAAACGCCCCGTCGTCACGAACTGAAAACCCATTTTGTCCAACGCTACCTCAGTCAACCCGCCGAGCAGCTTGGCGGTGTCCGCGAGACCATCGGCAATTACCTGCAATACTTCCTGACACCGGAAGTGGCCGAGGTGTTTTGCACCAAAGCAAGCACGTTCAACTTCTCCGCGATTGATGAAGGCAAAATCATCCTCGTCACCATGCCGCAGAAATTTCAGACCGAGCGCCGGTATGTGAATACGTTTCTCAAATTGCTGTTCTACAATCACGCGCTGCGCCGGTTTGATAAATCAAAGGCAGAGCGTGCCGAGGATAATTTGCTCATCTTGTGGGCGGACGAAGCGCAACGGTTTATGACGGCCAGCGAGGACGGCACCAGCGATTACAACTGCGTGGACGTGATCCGCGAGGCGGGCACAACCATTGTCGCCGCCGCGCAGTCCACCACGTCGCTCATCCCGCCGTTGGGCAACGACAAATCCAGGGTGCTGACCTTGAACTTGCGCAACCGGATGATCTTCCGGTCTGCCGATGAAGCGGACGCGGTTCAGGCCGCCGATTTTCTTGGCAAAAAACAGGTTGTGAAACGGTCGTGGGGTTCAAGTGCCGGAAAACGCAGCGTGAATTATTCCGAAACCGAGGAACACAAAATCAAACCGCACAAACTCCGCAATCTCCGCGACCACGAGTGCGTGCTGGTGCATTGCGAAAAAGGATTTCGCCGCTTGATTCTGCCGCCGTTGGAAGCCGATGGCAAAATCACCAAATGGTTTCCCTGGTGGAAAAAATTATTCTGACCCGTCTGCCTATGAAACAAATTCCTTCCAAAATCGGATTGCGTCTCCGCGAGTTGCGCCATTCGCGTCACCAGACGCAGGAGTCCCTGTCTGCTGAATGCCGGCAACGCGGGTTTGCCATCACACGCACAAAGTTGGCAAAATATGAAATCGGCATGGCCCAGGTCCCAGCGCGTTTTATTCCCATCATCACGCATATTCTTAAAGTTGACATCACCGACCTTCTGCCGCCGATTAACGGGGAAGACCAGCCGAAATCCAGACCTGAACTGACGCAGATCCGAAATTTTTCAGGCAAAAGAATCCGCTTCTTCCGCAAAAAACAAAAATGGACGCAACACAAACTGGCGGTGGTTTTGAAAAAGATGGGTGTTCCCATCACGCGCGACATTATTGCCAACGTGGAATTGCAACGCACCCGCGTAAGGGACTACCAGTTGGTTTTCTTTGCCAGAGCCTTGCAGATTCCGCTGGATTCACTTCTTCCAGACGAGGCGGGCTTTGCTGAATTAGCCAGCACTTTCAGCGCCCATCATCGTCGGAAAATCCATTCACACTCGCCGGGGTGAAAATAATTTCACACTGGAGCGACGCCGACCGGCAGGAAGCGTCCTGCCAGAGCCGTTACTTTTTTACTGCTTTGATTTTCGCCCACCGCGCTTTGGCCGCAGCGGAAATTCTGGCTCGGCCTGCCGCACTCATTTTGCGCCTTTTCTTCGGAGTAGCGGGGGCCGCAGGCTTGATTGACGAACCCAAAATCTGCTCAAGCTCGTTTTCAAGTGATTGGATTTTGTCTTTGATATCGGCGGCGCGACGTAATTGTTTGGCTGACAGGCTGGCAATGAATGCACTCATGCCGTCAGTTAGAAACTTTTGGCCTAAAAAGTCAACCATCGGTTGTCAGAGTCCATTTTTGTAAAGTTTTGATCCTGATGCAAAACTCGTGTTCCAGAGTGGCGAAGAATTCGGAAATCGCCATAGCCGTCTGCACTGGTGATAAAAAAACTTAAACTATTTTTCGCCTTACAAACATTGAATGAAAACGGTGTCGAAGTTGAAAACCGGCGAAGTCGCCCCGCGTAAAATCAGCGTGCTTTTGTGTCAAGTGTCGGCGGCAACAGTAGTTTCGTTCAATGTTTGCAAGGCTTCAGTCGCCAAATTCGCAGTCCAGCAAAAGTGCGCCTGATAAAATAGTGGTGTCGTTGAATGAATCAGCGACGCAACCAAGAAAGCAAATTATGGAAACAACTGAAATGACGGAGACACTCAAAAGCATCAACACCACTCCGCACCTTTGCCGGAGCAAGGTGAAACAAACCGCGCTGGAAATTGCCGCCTCGATCCGGCCGGCCAATAAATTCAGCCGGGTTGGCATGAGCTTCGTTGAACGCATCGAAGCGAAAGTCCGTGCCGCCATCCGTGAGGAGGTCAGGATTCATCCCAGCAGAGGCAAGACGCTTTTGTGATGCGTGCATGGATGAAAACCAACTTTGGTGTTCACATTTGCGGTGTTAATTTCCGCCGTGTTCATCCGTTTGGTTTGCGCACTTCTGGTCACAGTTCACTGACAATATCGCGCAGGTGAACTTTTAGTGCCCGCGCAATCCGCAGTAGAACGTCCACCGTTGGCACCCGGTAGCCACGCTCAATCTGCCCCATATAGACAGGATTGATGTCAATCCGCTCGGCCAATTTCTCTTGCGTCAAACCGGCCAGCTTGCGGTGTTTGCGGATTCCTTCGCCCAAATTTTTTCGATCTTTTTTTGTGACCACGATTAACTACAAGCCAAGCAGGGTGCAACCGAAGCGCACAGATTCTATTAGCTATCATTTTGCGCTTGCGTTCTTTTAAGAAAGATTTAGAAGTGTGAGGCATGAACTGGGCGGTGATTGTGGCGACACGAGGGAATGAAAAATCTCCGGCGAGAAAAATCATGCCACGGTTTATCGAAGCCTCTCCGATAACGGTTACAGTTCAGCAACCAAATCGCGCACTTTTACCTTCAGGGCTTTGGCAATTTTCAACATCGAAGTCAGCGAAATCTCCATATTGCCGCGTTCGACCTCGCCAATGAAGTTATGATGCAAGTCAGCCTTTTCCGCCAACTGCTCCTGGGTAAAACCAGACTGCTTGCGGTAGCTGCGAATTTTGTCGCCCAATATACGACGATGATACGGTTTCGACGGCATTGCTCTTTTACTAGAACAGGAAGCCCGTCATACATACACCCATTATACTGTGTTTTTATGCTTGCATCTTTTCGCGGGAACATTTAGAAATGCACAACGATTTAGAAAAAGCAATTTTTGCGATTTGACGGGAATCAGTCGTTTATGAGGGATAAGGCAAGAATTTTGGTGGTGGATGATGAAGCGTCAGTTGCGCTGATGATCGTGTTCTTGTTGACGCGCGCCGGATGCGACGTGCAGACATCTTGGAACGCCGAGAAATCCTTGCGACTGGCTCAAACGGAGGTATTTGATTTAATTACACTCGACGTTGACATGCTAGGCATCAATGGATTTGAGCTTTTCCAACGTCTGAAACAAATCCCTCACTTGATAGAAACCCCGGTGGTGTTTGTATCCGGTCGCGCCACAATAGAAAACCAGCAGCACGCGCTTGACCTGGGGGCGGCGGATTTCATTGAGAAGCCATTTGACACGCAAGATTTCCTCTCCCGCATTCTTTCACTCGTCGAAGAAACCGCACCGGCATGACAAAACCATTCCAACAATTTAATTGGGAGGCGCACTTTTTGGGAAAGCACGTGCGAAATGCTTCAGTTGCAGTTCAACTGCCCTTCTTTTTTGGCAAACGCTTTTTAGCAGCGGCGAGGCGTTCACGCACAATTTCTAGATCGTCGTTGCCATCGCAAAATTCAATTACCAGCTTGGCCAGGGCAATCAAATGTTCCACTTGGAAGCTTAAAGGCCGGCCGCGCCGACGGCACATGGCCTCCAGTTCCGACCGCTGCTCATCGGACATGCGAATGTTAAATCTGAGGTTTTTCTTTGCCACTCATAAAGGCTGCCAAAGCAAAGAAATGAACACATGGCGAAAAAGGGTTGACAAAGGCAGACAACGACTCAATCTGAACGCCAGCTTGTTTCCCAAAAGTCACAGGAAAACTTCTGGACTGAATGGGGAATCATGTCGCAAGATTTTATGGTCAGATGAATCTGGCGAATCCAGCCGAGTTGTGGGCGCAAAAGGGGGGCAACTTCCCAAAGGTAACTTCTATGAAAACTGTTAATCACATTAAATTGAACTACCAGTTATTCGGGCTAATAATTCCCGCGATTCTTCTCTGCTCTCTGTCGGGAGCGGCTTACGCACAAATGCCGCCCGGATTCAAAGGCGGCCCCACCAACGCGCCGCTGGATTCGTGGTCGTTCAACGACTACACGAACTGGACGAGCGATTTTGGCTACCAACCCATTTCATTCACCAACCTCAATTTCTCATACCTCGGCAACGGCAGATCGCTGGTGGTGGACACCAATGTTCCGGCTTGGTTGCAATACAATATCTATGAAAATGACGGAACCACGAACCTGACGGTTGATTCAGGCTCCGTCACTTTTTGGTTTGGGGCGAACTGGTCCAGCATCAATGATACCAACGGCGGGCTTGGCCCACAGGAATATGGGCGGCTGCTTGAAGTCGGCGGCTACACGCCTGATTCGAGCTACGGCTGGTGGAGCATTTATGTTGATGATGCTGGAACGAACATCTATTTCTCGGCGCAGACCAACGACAGTTCGGGAAATACCTATACCATTTCCGCGCCGATTGATTGGACGACCAATTATTTCCATTTTGTCGCGTTGACCTATTCCAGCACCAACGTTTCGCTTTATCTGGATGGGCAACTGGCGACAAACGATCCGGGAGGTTTGAGCGTCTGGCCGGGAAATGACGTTCTTTCCAACGGCTTTTACATCGGCAGCGATAGCAACGGGGTCTTGCAGGCGCACGGTCTGTTCAACACGGTGGTGACTTACAATTATCCGTTGGCTTCCAATGACGTTCAAACCATCTTCAACTGGGATTACACTTATTACGAAATCATGCCGTGGAACATGGCGATGTTCATTTCTTCCGCGCCGTCCAGTCCGTCCTCTTTACCAAACACTTATGACATCATCACCGGGCAGGGCAGCTTACAATCTGCCGGTTCGGTGACTGCCATCACCAGCACGAACGTCTGGATCACTAATGTCACCGCCAGTGTCACCAGCGGTGCGATGGCCATAACCTTCACCATACAAGGTGGTTCCGATAACACTCCGTATGATGTCTTCGCCAATTCAATTCTGGATTTTTCCAGCGACACAAACAAGGCTTGGGCGTGGATGGGGCAAGGCTACCACGGAAATGTTTACACCCTTACCAATCTGCCAAACACCGCCTGTTTCCTGATACTAGGAACTCCACAAGACTCTGATTTAGATGGGCTTACAGATGCCTATGAGCGGCTGGTGTCCAAAACCAATCCCTATCTTGCCGATACGTCCGGCGACGGCATTTCCGATTCGGACGAGATATTGAACGGCAACAATCCGTTGTCTTACAATCCGGGCTGGAAACTGGACTCGGATAATGACGGCCTGCCGGACTTGTATGAAACCCAGGTCGGTTTGAATCCGAATTCGGCCGAAGCTGCGCCGGGACTGCCTGCATACAGCAACAACCCGATTCAGTAATCAGACGGCAATAACCCACTTTATGAAATTTATGAAAAACATGAAACGGTTTTCAGTGGCGCTCATGGTTCTGTGGACGGCCTTGGAGAATTGCCAGGCTCAGATAGGAAATTCGGGCGCCAGCGGCGGCCCAAATTCCGCCTCGGACCAGCAAGTTCAAGCCGCCGACCTGTTGGGCAAGCGGGGGCAACAAAAGGTGGATTTGTTTACCGGCAGCTTCGGTTATTCGATTCCCATCGCGTGCGCGCCCGCCCGGAATGGCTCGGAACCGAATCTGGCTTTGGGGTATTCATCGGCGGAAGAAAACGGCTGGTGCGGCATGGGTTGGAAGCTGGAGATCGGCTCCATTGAGCGCAACACGCGGGATGGCATCCCCATCGCGTATTCGACCGCCAATCCCCCGGCCCCGTTGACTCAGTATGACGACAGCAAAGGGTTCATGCTGAATCTGCTGGGCAAGGGATACAAATTGTTTTCGGTGGCCACCAACAGTTCCGTCGTCGAATACCGGGCCGAGACGGACACCGAGTTTCTGCGCTGCTTTCTTGACACGTCAAACAACAAATGGACGGTCTATGACAAGAGCGGCAATGCCTATTACTTCGGGGAGGTTGCCGGCTCCCGCATGGCCAACCCCAAGACCGGCTGGAGCGGTTACAGCGGCACCTTTCATTGGGCGCTGGACCAGATCGTCACCGCCACCGGGGACTGGACCGCGATTGTCTATACCAACTACACCAGCCCCTTTACCGGCCTGCCGGAAAGAACCCTTTATCCCGCCCAAATCGCCTACAACGGCCATACCAATTTTAACGGCTATTCAGCCAATGTTGCCGGGCCGGACAAAATCATCTTTCAAACTGAGGTTCGGACCAACGATTGGCACTTTTCCTTTCGGTCGGGTTTCCGCGCCGAGCAAGCCCGGCGGTTAACCAACATTTTGTGTCAGGCCGGATCACAGAACGTCTGGAGCTACAACCTCAAGTATGGAATCTCCCCGGCGACCAGCCGCTCTCTGCTGACGAATGTGGTCGTTTACGGTTTCGATGCTGGTAATAACGCCAGCGCATTTTTGACCAACACGTTCGCTTATCAGGCAAACCCCAACGGCGTATCGTTTGGCTCCACCATTATGTGGACCAACATGATTTTGAACACGCCCGGCACCAGTTCGGGCTCTTATGAGCCGGAGGTGGCGGAAATCAATGATGAGGGGCAATTTAGTTATACGGTTGCCGATCTGGTGGACATGGACGGGGATGGCTTGCCCGACCGGGTGAGTTATGACAACTCAACTTCACCGTGCCAGTATCTGGTGCAAAAAAATCTGGGGATGCAGGGCCACGGATTCGGCTCGCGCTATGCCTTTGGCCCCACCTCCACCGGCCCCGGTTTAACGCCTTCCGCTTCCAATCCCTTTCCCGACGGCAGCGGCTACGATCAATTAAACACTCCCTACGGGCGCATCCGGGACATCAACGGCGATGGCCTGCCCGACCGGGTGATGGACTATTGGGCCGCCCTCAATACCGTAATCAACAACACCCTGCCTTATACGCCTTATACCAATTATGATGTCCAGTTGAATACCGGGCAGGGATTTTCCGGGGTGACGGCCTGGCCGGTGACAACCGGGCCGGTGGCCTTGACCGACCAGGATTCATCGTATTATTTTTGCGTGGAATCCGGCGGGCCGGATGTGGGTTTTTTTGACATCAATGGCGATGGCCTGCCCGACCGCGTGCTGTGCGGCTGGTATACCCAGGGGCCGCTGACCAATTTCATGGTCCAGTTCAACACCGGCACAAATTTTACTGCGCCCAGGGCATTTGGTCCCTATCGCAGTCTCAATTGGAACAATTATCCGGGTGGCCAAACAAGTTATAATCCACCCTATTACTGGGCGGGCATTGAAACTCCGGATTCTCACATGATTGACCTCAATGGCGATGGTTTGCCCGATCACGTCATGTGGCCGATGAATCCCACCAACGGATATGCCGGACAGGAACTGCCTCATCCAACCTCTTACTTTGCCTTGGAATACAACAATGGCTATTCCTTTGAATCCACCAATACTTCCGCCAATGTCCCGGGCGCTTTCGACGTCTGGCCGGGAGTCGTTGCCCAGGCGAATAATGGTCTGGTTACCTATGGCACGACCACTTTTTATTCTGATGCCATCTTGGATTTGCCGTTTGTGGGTTTGTTCGATCTCAACGGCGACGGATTGCCGGACCGGGTCGTGCTGGATCAGACCTCCTTGAACACCTCAACCACGAGGTGGTTCGTTTACTTGAACAACGGCCACGGTTTCAACACCACGCCAATTACCCTGACCAACATCGAGAACCAAGGCCATTATAACCTGAGCACGGATGCTCCCTGGTGGAGTCCGCAAGGTTCCGTGGATGGCTACGGTGAAGTCACCACTTTAATGGATATAAACGGCGACGGGTTGCTGGACCGGGTGATGGCGGTATATTTTAGCGGAACCCCCACTGCTAATTATTTTCTGGTCCAGTTAAATCAGGGGCCGTTCCCGGATTTGCTGACCAACATCAACAATGGCGTCGGCGGCAATCTCAGCGTCACCTACAACCCGTCCACCGCCTACGATAATCGAGTGGATCCCACCAATCCCAATTCCGTCAGCCACATGCCCTTCCCACGGCAGGTGACGGCGGCGGTGACCGCATCTGACGGCATCAATCCGCCGCAAACGACGACCTACGGTTACGGGGGCGGCTTCTTTGACGGAGTCCGGCGCGAGTTTCACGGTTTTGCCGTGGTCACCAATACTGATTCCACCCTGCGCACGACGGTGACTTATTTCCACACCGGGGGCGGCAGAAACTATTCGGCTTTGGGCGAATATCAGGACACCAATTCCACCACCGGCGCGGGCAACTTCGCCAAATCGGGAAAGGCCTGGCGGACTGAAACCTACGGGAATGACAACGAGCTTTACCACGTCCAAATCAATCAGGTTGACCAAACCAGTTTAGGCAATGGCCGTTATTTCCCGTTCACGACGCTGACCTTTGACTGCGATTATCCCGGCAACGGCACGCCCAAAGTCACGGCCACGGACTTCGCTTACGACAACGGCACCGGCAATTTGACCAATAAAGTCGAATACGGTCTGGTAACGGGCTTCAACCCCAGCAGTGTCGGCAGTTTTTCCTTCTCAGATGCCGATGGCACCGACACCAAATTCCATAACACACACTATGCAACTCTTTCCGGCAACAGTTATATCCTCGATCACGAGGACGATGTCACCCTTACGGATACAAACAAGAGTGTGATTCAGGAAACGAAATATACATACGACCAGTCAAGTGGAGCGATTGCCACCAAGCTGACCAGGATTTCCGCCGGTTACTATGCCACCAACAGTTACGGCAATTACACTTTGTATGGAATGGTCGGCACAACCACCGACCCGGTCGGCGTCCAAACCACCATTACTTACGATTCCACTTACAATACTTATCCGGCGACGAAAACAACCGGAAGCTTTACGACCACGACCACTTACGATGCACGTTCGGGCGAGCTTGCAACTTCCACCGACCCAACGGGCATAACCATCAGCAACAGTTTCGATACCTTCCTGCGTCCGGTTGAAACGGATAAAATTCCCGTGGGCGGCGGCACAACCGTCTGGATAAAAAAGTTTTTCTACCCCGTCGCCTTGAAGCCAATCACTTCCGGTGTGGCGACCAATTACACCGACACGGTGATGAATGACGGTGTCGGCGGTTTCACCAATAGAACCTACATTGATGGATTCGGGCGAACCGTCCAGTCGCGCAACCAGGGTGAAAATGGAAATTACCGGGTGGTGTCAACCGCCTATGATGGGCGCGGCAAGACCGTCCTGACCACTTGGCCAATTTTTGGGACTTCAATCACTTTCAGCAAACCCACTACCGGTCTGACCGCCACCTGGATTGGCTATGCTGCTGATGGTCGCGTGGCGACCAATCGGCCTGTGAATGTTACTTTCGATTCCAATGGCGCATTCAGCAGCAAGACTGACCTGACCGGCGACACGGGTTCTCCGCTGGCGGCCAAGACTTGGAGCTACGTCAACAGCGGCGATCCGTGGTGGGTCATCTGCACCGACGAAGACGGCAAGGTGCGTCGCTATGGCCTCGATGCCTTTGGCCACACCAACCAGATTCAGGAAGTGGACGGTGCCAACACCTACATCACGACGCTGAAATATGATCTGGCCGACAACCTGACCAACATCGTAAACAACAATTCGGAAAACATCTATTACGCCTTCGACAACGCAGGCGGCATGGTGGCGATGGCCGACCCCTATCTCGGCCAGTGGAAATATCAGCGGGATTATGCTGGCCGTCTCCGCGTGCAAACCGATGCGCGCGGGAATGTCATCAAACTGAATTACGCAAATTCGTCCGGTCAGCAAGATCCGTTGGGCCGGATACTGAGCAAGGAAATTTACAGCCTCAATTATACCAACCAAACGCTCGTTCCAGTTTTCACCAATACCTACGTTTATGACAGCAGCGACGACGGCAACTTCATCGTTTATCCGACGCTGCTCTACAAAACGACCGACAGCGAAGGGTGGGAGAAAAACGGATATGACTCTCGCGGGCGCTTGGTCAAGACCGTGCGTTACCTGAATATCAACGGCCAGAGTTACACCAACACTTACACCTATAACGATGGGGATCACGTCACGACCATCGCCTATCCCAACGGCGGGCCGGTCATCACCAACGCCTATTTCACCAGCGGGACTCTCAAACAGGTGTCCCGCGTCGGCGGCAGCGCCTTTTACACGATCAGCGCGGGAGGTTATGATGAATTCGGGCACGCGACGAATTTTTTATATGGCAATGGTGTGACCACCAGCCGCGGTTACTATTCCGTGTCCAAACGTCTGCAAAACATCTCGGCAGTTTCTGGCAGTTCAATTTTCAGCCGGACCTTTACCTACTCGAACAGCGCGGACATCGCTTCCATCAGCGGCACCGGCCTCACCAACACCATGAGCATGACGTATGACAATTTGCACCGCATCAAGAGCTACACGGGCACGGGAGGCTTGTCTGGCAATTATGGATACGATGCCATCGGCACCATCACCAACAACATCGAAGGTGGAGGTTCCAGCTACGGTTACGGCGTCCGGCGACCACAGGCCGTCAAGAGCGCCTTCGGCTACACTTACCTTTACGATTTATGCGGCAACATGATTGTGCGGCGCGGGGGCGCGACCAATTCGCAGTCGCTGGTCTATGATGCGGAAAACCGGCTGGTGCGTTTCGCGCAGGCCGGGACCAATTTCATGCTGGTGAAGTTCGGCTACGCGGCGGACGACGCGCGGTTGTGGAAATGGAACAACAAGAACCCGACCAACCTGCAAGTGTGGATTGGAAACATCTATGAGGAAAAAGGCGGCAAGAAGTTGTTCCATGTTTATGCTGGAGACCAACTGGTTTGCACGTTTGAAACGAACTCTGTGCTCTATGGTGGAACCGACACAAACAAGGTTGGTTACTATTACCATGAAGACCAATTGACTTCGTCCAGCGTGTTAAGCGATTCATCGGGCAACCAGACGGAAGTGAACGCATATTATCCTTTCGGACGAACGCAAACAGCCAGTCCGCAGGCGAGCTTCCAGGTGTCGCGCCGCTTCACCGGGCAGATACTGGATGCGGAAACCGGCCTTTACTATTACAACTTCAGATACTTTGACCCGGAACTGGGGCGATTCATTCAAGCGGATGATCGAATTCCGGATCTGTCCAATCCCCAAAGTTACAACAGATATAGCTACTGCCTTAACAACCCGCTGCGCTATACTGACCCGGATGGACACGGTTTTTGGAGCAGCGTCGGTGATGCTCTTTTCAGCACGGGAACATTTAAGAGCTCTTACCAGTTGGCAACGATGCACGATTCCTTCGGCTGGAAGATGGTGGAAATTCCGGTGGCGCTTGGAGGCATGGCAATAGCAACGGCGGACACAGCATTGAATTTTGCGTCACTGGGCACCAAGGGAGCCGTGGAGGGCACAGGAAAGGAACTGCTTAAAGTCGGTGAAAAACTTGTAGAAGAAGAAGGAGAAAAAGCGGGGGCAGAAGTCTTAAAGGGTGCTGAAGCATCACGCTCTGGAAAGGATTTCACTCGTGCCGGAAAGCGACAGGTTTGGGAGGAAAATGCTGAAGCGAATGGGAAAAATGTTTGCGACAATTGTGGCCAAGACGTTGTAAAGCCGCAGAAAAGTCAAAAAGGAGTAACGCCTCCAGGAAACGAAGGACACGTTGATCATGTCATTCCAAAGTCCAAAGGTGGGGCTGGTGCTCCCAGTAATGGTCAGCTATTGTGCAGAGACTGTAATCTGGATAAAGCAGATCGAATACCGACGCCTCAACCACCACACCCGCAGCCGAAAACTCCACAACAATGAGTAAGATAAAAATAAATTTTGAATTGCACCGAGATGAAGATGGTTATCCGCCCATCGAGAGTGAAAGCCTATGGGCACAGGAAAGTGAATCAGGACTCTATCTTTTGGATAACATTCCGTTCTTCGAGCGGGAAGCAACGGTTGGCGATCTCGTTGCTGCTAACGCAATAGACGGTGTTCTTTGGTTTGTGCGCGTTGTAAAACCGTCGGCGAATTCACTCATCAGAGCAGTGTTCTTTGATACCGCCAGTATAGATGAGGTCAGGCAGAAACTTTCGTCAATAGGTTGCGAGTCTGAGTATTTTCAAAAGCACAACCTGATTGCAATTAATGTTCCACCGGAAGCATCCTTAAAAGCAGTTCAGGATTACCTCGCCGCAGTCGCAGCGCGTGGGTGGATTGATTATGAAGAGCCGATTTTGAGGCAACATTAGCAAGGTGAACAGGTGAACTTTTACACGTCAACACTGACTATGCCACTTGCTACAATAGACCTCATTACAGAAACTCCGGAGACCGGGGAATTCGCTTTGATATTAGTTGAAGATGGTCCTTGGCCTAATAAAGACGCTAACTGGAACGAATGTCTTTCCAGAATTCAAAATCGAATCTACGATGCCATAGACATTGCAATAGATGGTCATTTAGCAGCGAAGCACCCTAATTCAAAAGGCAGAAGCGTGCGGGTCCAAATTGATTCTCCAAGCGGGCTGCCTCCTGCTTTGGCAAAACTGGTAGCCAGAATGAAAGAACACATCGAAAAGGATGCTGAATACAGTAAAGCAATCAAGCAATCCCGATTCGTTCAAAATCTTCGCATAAGCACCGGCCACGAGATGGGGCGTTTCAAAAAGTGATATTGTGTAGAGTGAAGCCAACACAGACATTGGTTATACAGATTGGAGACGAGTTGGGGAAACCTCTCCGTCATCCCGGTTATTAAACACAAAATGAATTTGCAAGAAGAGTTTCTTAAATCCGAGGGAAAGCCGATAAAGGTCGGCGGACATGAGATTGTTCAAGGGGACCGGATTCCGATCAAACGCGGAACCGTCCGTATAACGTTTATCGGGAATATTTCAAGTGACGGCATCGCTATAAAATCCAAACCCAAAAGGGGCGGAATTGAAATGTCAAATGGAAAGTTCGTTCGCTTGCTTCATATTTTCGACGAACCGAGCTTGCCTCGCCAAGTTCAGCACAGAGTCAACTGTCCCGATGGTGAGCTTCGTATTTGGAATATTTATAAAACCAAGCAGCGTGATGGTTCTGTTACAATTGATTCGTGGACCGGAAACGCCGGTATGATTGTTGAGTATATTAGTCCAAACAGTAGGCGTTATAGTTGTAGCAAAGGGACCGGAAATTTTGATCCGACAGACCTGACTTTCGAAATTTCTTGGACTGAAACTTAACTTTTAAGCGACTCATCAGGGAGCCAGACAGAGGTGAGGTGAACTTTACACGCCAACCCATGCATAAAAAGGAAATATTGAGAAATGCAACACGTTCTGCGGGCGACTTAGCGGGTGTCTTTGAATTTGATGAGGACACCAGCTATTTCTATCTCTACAACACCGCAAAAGATGCCGGCCAAAAGGTGCTAGGGGCGATTCATATAATGAGTGGAACCCCGGACTTTGATGCAGAAGACATTACAATCCGTTGGGACCACAATGAAACCGTAGTTGGGCTGTTCATTCGCTCAAAACTTTGGGCCGTGTTCGACAGCAAGACGGGGATGAAACACGGCGGAAATTATCGGGCACGGGCCCAACCAAACATTCCGTCAGAAATTTCCAGCATCTTCGTGAATGAATCGGGTAAAAAAACATTTTGAACTGCACCAAGACGAAGATGGCATGAAACCAACACAGACATTGATTATTCAACTTGTAGATGAAATGGGAAAGCCCTTCCGTCTAGCAGACATTTACATTGATTTGTCATTCTTCATACAAGGGCAATATCGTTACGGATTCCGATTTGGCCCCACAAATCGGCAAGGGGAGCTTCACATTACATACCAAGATGTTGAAACAAAGCGAGCAATAGAAGCTAAAATTTTTTTAATGGATTACAATACACCATTGGACGATTGCGATGATTTGGTGAGAATAAGTATTCCTTCGATGGATAAATTAAAGGAGGCATACGAATGGAATACCAAATGGTTTGCAGACAAAACATCTGAAGATGCCAAAGGATGGCTTAATGCTGCGAACGCTAAAATTAGAGCAAACGAAATTCCTGTCAAACTGCATGGAACAGAAACAATCGTTTCTGTTCCATGTTCGGTTGTTTGACAACAAAGAGAGCCGCCTGATACGCTTTTGGGGCAACTCTTATGAACACGCCGCCAATTGTCGAGCATACACCGCGGAAGCCATCAGGCTTTGATCCGGGACTCAAATGCCTTGCTGCCGTGTTCATCTTCGTTGTGGTCGTTCGGGTTCTTCTCACGTTGGCCAACAAAACAGGGTCCCGTGAAATCGTTGGCATCGGACTTATTGGCGCGTTCTTTGGTTTGATAGCTCTTATCGTCACATCATGCGTTGTCTGGTCGCGCAGAGCAACATCACCACGACCTGCAAGACGGTGGGCACTTATGATTGCGATTACATGGGCATTTCTGCAACTTCTCGTTTGCTTGCTGATAATGCTTCAAATGTTGCCACGAGCTTTGAGTGAAACAGACCGGCCTGCCACTGAAATAAATCGCAAGACATTTTCAATGACGTTGCCGGGTAACTGGATTGAGGACACAAAAAGAGACACGTATGATCCTGATTCCCTCGTCTTTTTCGACGGCCCGGAATCCGCCCTTTTTTCTGTCATCGTGGGTCAGAAATCAGCCGGCTCTTCAGTTGATACTATGCTGGATAATCAAAGGGATTACTATAAAGCAAGGATCGTCAATGCAACAATTACCCCCATTACAAAATGGTCAAATTTTGACGGCAAAGGCTTTCAAATGGAAGGGAAGGTTCAGGGAATCGCAAATGGGCGCATCACGGTTTTTGGATTTGAGAAGGGTGACAATGTTTGCATTGTCGAGGAGTATGCAACTCCCGGTGACTACAAAACTTATGCCAGGGATTTTGAGAAAATCCGGCAGACGTTTCGGCTGCATGATTGACAATCAATTCGGCGCCATGTCATACGATCGTTAGCCACATTCGCGCTATGCCAATTTCACTAACAGACCCACGATGGAGTGAGTTGCGAAGTAGTTACGGCGACACAGAGGATGTCGTTGCTTGGCTAACCAAGGGCGTTGCCGGAGGCTCTTTCACTCGCAACACCCGGATCGCTTTCGGTCATGCGAACCAACTGCGCAATTGCGAATTGGCTCATCGAGAGCTGCTCAAGAAATTCTTGATTCCGTTGGACAACAATCGAATCGCCACGCTAATTTTCGTTCAACGTCCAGAGTTGCACCGGATGAGCGAATTGGTGCCGCGAAATTACGGTGTTTTGTGAATTGTTTGGAAAGAAAAGACGAATGAAATTATTTGCAAAAAATGTGCTTTTCCTCATGCTGTCCGCCATGCGGATGCGACCGACAACATTCACCTTAACAGTCATTGCGAGCGCGCTGGCATTCACGTCGCGAGCCGATGATCGCCTGTCGCAATTACAAACCGCATTGGGTTCGACGACCATCGGCGGCTTTGTTCAATCTGGCTTTACATTTTATCCGTCACGAGACGCTTTCGGCACGCGAAACAGAATTCTTTGGGGACAACATCAATTTGAACTTCCCCGCTTTCAAAGTCTGTCTTTAACGCCATTGCCACCGCCGTCACTCGATGAAAACACGCTTTTCCAATCTTCGTCGTTTGTATTGGCATTGGTAGATATGCCTGTGCAACCAGTCGCATCGCCGTTAGCAGCAGATTCATCCACCGCAGGCGCGACCATGCTGGAAGCGATTCGCGTGGACGAAGCAACCGGGCCTTTACAGCTTCCCATCGCGCCGCCGCCAGATTTTCAAATTCAGCTTAATCAAGCGGGAATACAACCCGTTCCAGAACCTTCCATATTTGCGCTTGGCGGCTTGGCCGTTGGATTGACCGCGTTAAGGCGATTGAAATTGAACACGTCAAGCTGTGAGAACAAATGATTTGTAAAATAAATCGCATTTATGCTCGAAATTGCATAAGTTTAGACCAGAACCAAGTGAATCGTCATCTGGCAGAAAAGGCGATTTTTGCCAACGGAAGAATGCGAATTCCTACCGCATTTCTTTGAAACATTTGGTTAATCGTCCGTCGCATGGGGATGGACGTTCAGGCGGGCACGCTGACAACAACAGTTGATTTGCCGACATGCCGAAACTTCGTATAAAACGGTTTTATTACCGTAATGACCGTGTCCACGCGGAGATCAGGGAGGTGGGGGGGGAGTTCCACGGTCTTAACCGCACCTGGCACTTCAATGGCCAACTGGCCGAGGAATTGCGTTATCGCCACGGCCGTTTGCACGGCATCAGCCGGCTTTGGGATGAAAATGGCCGATTGCTCGGTTCCTTCACCATGAATCACGGCACGGGCACACAGCGTTACTGGCATCAGAACGGAAGATTAAGGCTGGAGATAAATTCACTCAACGGCAAATTCTTCGGGCGCACCCGGACTTGGCTGCGGGACGGCACGTTGGTTCAGGAAATTTACTACATCAGCAACGTGGACGTGACCCGCGTTGCCTACCAGAAAGCCGCCCGGAAACATCCTGACTGGCCGCGACACGAAGGAGAACCGGCGGGAAAAGTGGCGCGTGAGGGCCGCGCCTTGGAACGGCGGCAGCATGAATTGTTCATTGAATCCCTCTTGGAAAAATCCCATGCCGAGGCCAGACAATGGTTGAGCGCGGCCAAACATCCCGATCTTCGCTCGCTCGCAAAGTTTCGCACGGCAACGGCCGCGTTTCACTTCGTGGAAACAATATACGCTGCCGGGGCGGAAACCGTTATCGTTCTCCCGATTTACCCGGGCAGACGTGGAAAACTGTTTGCCGACTGGCTGCTGGTCAAACTGCCCAAAACACCATCCAGACGCAAGGCGTTGCGAAAGCTCTGCCAGGATTTCTGCGACCAACGCGATGGCGCAATGCTGCCCGACAAAGATATTGGTGAGAGCCACCTGTTTATGAGGCTGGCGTAAAACCGCAATCTAAAAAGAGCCGGGCGAAATTGCCGGGACCAACGGGCGGGAACTGACACGGCAGCCTCGCTCAAATCGCTCCGGCCCGCCTTCCGTCATTCCCGCCCGTTCGTCCCGACCAGCATTGAGGGAACGCAGTCGCGTCTGCTTCCGTCTGGCGCGAACTCGTGTCGCCCGCACCGGGCTGCATCTCGCCCGCGCGGAACGCCACAAGTTCGCGCCAGACCGAAGCATAGCGGCATTGAACGCTTCGCTTGATTTAACCAGTGATTTGCAAAACGCCGTCGGCAACCGGCCAGGAAAACCAGGCGAACCAGCATGAGTTTGATTTTTAAGTTTATTTCCCGGCGATAATCCTTGATGGAAATTCGTAAATCCACTTTCATAAATCCATGATGTGAGCAGCGGATAAAAAACAGCTATTCACCGTATGGCCAATCTCGAAGAAGTCGCCAAATTAGTTCAAGACACATATGCTAATGTCTGGCGGGACTGGTATGCCGAACACCCAGGCTGTGTTCCCGCTACTGTTACTGTTGACCTTAACTGCACCAGTGCTGGCTATGGGCACAAATTCAATCTGATCATTATTTCGTTCGCGAATGGAAATCTGGATGACTGCGACATTCTCAACTCCGAAGCGTGGCCGATTTGGAAGACAGATCTTATCCATGAAATGCTGCACGAATATGAGAGGAAGATTTTAACCAAACCTTCAGATGCCGGACGCGCTCTCTTTGCTGCACATCCTCATCCTGTATGGGGGCCGGGGCACGAGGAAATGTTCTATACTGCCATTTGTGACAAAGCTCCATATTTCCATTTCACACCGTTGGAACTCATTGGGCACATATGAACACACCTGGTCGGTGGAGCTATTTGGCGGTCAGTCCCGCTGTTGCGATGCGTGTCGCAGGTCGTTGAATATGACACTGACACTGGCGCGAATCGCCGTTCCGATGATATGGCTCAACTGCGCTTGTCAAGGATGCTACGGGTCGGCTCGAACAACATGACTCGCCGCTTCCGTTCCTCCTTGGACAATGCTCGTTGAGCCAGGAAGGGGACGGCTGGTTAGGAATTCGCGCCGGGGTTCTGACCAGTGTGGGAGGAAAGTTGGTCATTGAATCTTGAGGCAGTCATTGGCGGTGTCAGCCATGAGGCAACCCTCCGCGCGTCCGTTGGCGAGCAATGCACTGGCCACGGCGTCGCCCACGAGTTTTTCCGTTGCGTCCCGCATGGGGCGCGCTCCGAGCTTGGGATGAAATCCTTTTCGCACCAGAAACGGCAAGACCGTTTTGTCCAATTCAAGTTTGTGGCCGCGCGAGGTGAGGAACTCAACTTCACGCGACAAAAACTTTTCGGCGATTTCCAACTGGTGTTCGTAGCTCAATCGGTTGAACACGAGCTTCTCATTGATGCGCGCAAAAATTTCCGGGCGCAGAGCTTGTTGTGCGCGGGACAGAACGTGCCGTTCCAATGTCGCGTCGTTGGAATGTTGCAGGCTCATCAATTCGGCGGAGCCGATGTTGGAAGTCATCCAAACATAGAACCCACTGAAGTCCAGTGTCTGCCCCGTCGCCACGGTGATGCGGGCCGCGTCGAGCAGTTGCAACATGATGTCCAGCACGCGCGGATGCGCTTTTTCCGCTTCATCAAATAACAACGATCCTTCGGCGGCGCGTTCGCGCATGGCCCCCAGATAACCCGTCTCGCCCAGCCGGGCACCGAGCAGCAGGCCGAGTGATTCCTGCGTTTGAAATTCCGACATGTCGAAGCGAAATAATTTTTCCGCCCCGAAAATTTGCCGGGTCAGCACCACGACCGTTTCCGTTTTGCCGACGCCGGTGGGGCCGAGCAGCAGAAAACTTCCGCGTGGACGGCCGGGCTTGGTGAGGCCGAATTCGCCCCGTTGCACCACGGAAACAACGCGCGGCAACACCTGGTTCTGTCCGCGAATTTCGGTGTGGAGAATTTTGGTGAGGTCGCGCAGGCGTCCGATTTTTTCAGCTTCACAGGTTGTCGTATTCATGCTTCCAGCCTGCCAGAAAGATTTTTTTATTTTGTGCAATCATTGCACAAAAAAAGTTTTTGGAAGTGCTAGAACTGTCCGCGTGATTGGCGGCGTGTGCCGCCTGACAAAATAAACAACCAAAACACGCACCACAAAAATATGAAGCAAATCATCCGATTCCTGAACCGTTACCGTCCGCTCCTCACCGTTGCGGCCTTGTTCGCACTCAACACCGTTTCCGCCTTCGCCCAAAGCACCACCTTCAGTTCCACCGACCTGAAAACCGGCATCAGCAACAGTCTGGCCGTGATTATGATGTTCGGCTTTGTGCTCGGCATCTCCGCCGTCATCTACGGCGGCTTTGCCATCCGGCGCGGCGACGTTGACCAGGGCAAGATGTCCATCATCGGCGGTGCGATCATCGCGGCAGCCCCGGCGGTGGTCTATGCCTTCTACAAAATCTTCGGCCTCGATGCCAACAGCGCCGTCGGCGTCGGCAACTTCTAACCAGGCGAAACCTTGACCCAAAAATCAAACCATCAATGTCCCCAACCACGCCGAACATGAGCACCACCAAAAGCGAACTCCGATTCACCGACACCAACGCCGCGTCTGATTCCAAAGGCCGCACCTGGGGTTTGGAAGGCGGTCTCTTTTGGTGGCTCATCGGCGGCATCGGCGCGGGCATCATCGTGTTCTTTGTTTTGCTCGTCCCCATGAATTCATCGCTGACCTTCTCGTTCGTCGCCGCCCTTGTGCCGGTCTCGATCTGCCTCGCCTACATCTTTGCCCTGCGGCAGGGCAAACCGCCCGGTTATGACCGCGACTGTTTTGAATACCTGACGACCGGACGCGGTTTCAGTCCTGAAGCTCATCGTTCCTGCACCCATCCACTTTTATGAAATCTGAAAAATCTCATTCCCCATCAAGCCGGCCATCATCGGACAAATCGCAGTTCAATGGTTCGGTGGAAATCATTCCACCCCGTTCCGGCTTCATCGAATTGATTTCCCATCATCGGCTTTGGGGAATCCCCCTCCGGCAGTTGGAATTTTTCAGCTTGTGCAACAACCCTGAATCAAACGGCAGAAAAACTTCGCCCACGGACATGCTCGTTTTGATTTTCAAAACCCGCGTCGCCTTTCTGTTTGGCTGGCGGCTTGAACAAATGCTCGACCCGTTGATGCAGGGGCGTGTCAAACGCATTCACGCCGAAAAATATCTTGGCACGCTGATAATCGGCGAGCCGTGGGTGTCCGAAATCGTCATCGTTCCACGCCCCGAAGACATGGCCTTCTAATGAACTCCGACGATCTCAAATCCATTGAAAGCCAGCGGCAGGCACTGCTCGGCCAGCTCACCGCCGCCGAAACCGCGTTGCGCGCCGGTCTGCATAACACACGCGGCTTCGGTGACACCGCCCGCGCGCACCTGGAACGGGCAAGGGCGCACATCCAGGAAGCCTACATCGCCATCAATGAAGCGAAATCGGTTCGCACCGTCCAGCAACTCGTGGATGACCTGAGCCGGGTCCAGCAGGTGATGGACGACGTGCAGCGGCGGAAATCACAACGCATCTGATTTATGTTTGAACGCCCACCCAACGGCTTTTTCGTGCGCGATTTGATTTTATTCAATCATTTGCGGCGCGGCGGTTATGTCTCCAAGGGCTTTGTCTTTGAAGCGCCCGACCTGACCAACAGCCCCATCGCCGACCTGAACGAATTTCAGGAACAGCTTTGCCTGTTGCTCGCTTCGCTCCACGAAAACCAGCGGTTGCAGGTTCAATACTTTTCCGACTCGGACTACAAAACCGAATTGCTCCGGTATCAGCAGGAGACGGAGCGGTTTGAAAACATCTGGACGAAGCGTTCGCGCAACGAACGGTTCGCGCGTTACTGGCAGGCAATGGTTGAGCGCAAGCTCCGGCGGCAGCGTGTGGTTTTCTATGTGTCGCGCTCGCTGGATAACGTCCCCCGGCCGCTCACCAGCAATGCCGCCTTGCGCGAGTATTACCTGACCCTGCTCGACCAGTTGGAAATGGAGTTCACCCACGTTCATCATCTGCTCAAGGAAATCTTCGCCAGTGCCGGAACGCGCGTGCTGCCCATGAGCGACCTCGACCATTTCAAACATTACAAACAATTTTTGAATCCGTCACTGGCCGACCGCTTTGATTTTGATGCGGCCAATGATTTTCAACCCGAACTTTCGATTCAGGAAAATTGCTGGCACAGCGAAGGCAACGGCCAGAGTGATTTCGGGTTTTATTTGGACGGCCATTATCATTCCGTCATCGCGCTCACCCGCTGGCCGCGCACGACCTATCCCGGCATCATCCAGCGCCTCACCAATCTGCGGCTGCTCGACTACGCCATCACGGTCAATGTTGATCCGCTGCCCATCACCCAGGAAATCAACAAGGAGGAAAAGGAACACGACCGCGTGGCCGGCGATTATGCCAGTGAAAAGAAAATCTCGCTGCTGACCGTCATGGAGAAAAAGCAGAAAAAGATTCATGCGCTGATGCAGGGGCAGACGATTCCGTTCAACGCGCTCTTCGTCATTCGCGTTTGGGATAAATCGAAGGACGGGCTGACAGCCAAATCCAGCGCCATCAAGAACGCCATCAACTCGATGAACTCGGCGCAGTATTTTGAGAGCAACCTGCCCAGCACTTCCAGAAATCTTTTCTTCCAGACGTGGCCGGGTTGGACCTGGGGCCGTTACGAGCATCGCAAACTTTACTCCGAACACCGCTACCTGGCCGACATGCTGCCCGTCGCCAGCACGTTCACCGGCCATCTCAAAACCGCCGAGGCCATCTATGACGGCCCCAACAACAATTTGATCGGCGTGGAAACTTTCTCCGGCTCGAAAGACAATCAGTCGCCACAACACGCGGTGCTACTTGGTATGAGCGGCGCGGGCAAGTCCGTTACCGTTTGCGACCTGCTTTCCCAAACGGAAGGTTATTTTGCTTACACGGTAATCATCGAAGAAGGATTGTCCTACGGCATCTACACGCAGACGGTGGAGGAAGGCGCGCGGCCCATTATCATTCATCCCGACGGCGACCTCACCATCAATTACCTCGACACCAAGGGACTGCCATTAACACCCGACCATCTTTCCGCTTCGACTGCGCTTGTCGCTCGCATGATTGGCACGTCTTCGCAGGAGGACAAACAAATGCTGCGGCAAGCGCAGATCGCCAAATATCTCAACCTGCTTTACGAGGATTCATTTCAAGACTGGCAGAAAAAGCGGCACGACCAGTTGCTGAACATAGCCCGGCACGCGCTGGCCTTGCAGAAATTCCGCGCCGAGCGGATGCCGCCGGGCGCGACGACCCTCGAAACATTTGCGGACTTCCGAGACTGGAAGGCCAGCCACCTCAATGAGGCAACAGAGTATCTCGCCGCGTTTAACGAAGGCGACGTGCTCCGGTTCTTGAAAGAACCCAAGACCAGCCGAGAAGTCCGCAATCTCGCTTTCGCCTATTTCACGCCGGAGGAATTTCCCACCCACCGGATGTTGCAGGAATTGATGATGCTCGATCCGGTGGGTTCGGAACGCGACCAGATTATTGAGATTGCCACTTTGATTCTGCCTTGGTGTCGGGACGGCAACTACGGCTGCCTGTTCGATGGCACGAGCAATCTTTCACTCACGGGGAAAATCGCCCACTTCGAGTTGGGCTACATCCCGGAATCGGCCAAGGAGTTGAAGGCGGCGGCAGGCTTCCTCATCACGAACCATGCGCGCAAGCACATCATCACGCTGCCACGCGCCTTGCGGAAACGGAACGTGTATGAGGAAGTCGCCCGCTTCCTCGACATCCCTGGCGGGCAGGAAATTGTTCAGGAATCCTACGCCCAGCTTCGCAAGTTCAATTGCTGGAACATTTCTATCGTCCAACAGTATGCGCGGTTCAAACAGTCGCGCATCCGCTCCGCCGTGTTCGGCAATTCGCGTCAGTTTTTCATCATGCGTCAGAACGACCGCGCCGACTTGGAGGACATGGCGCAGGACATCGCGTTGCCCGAAGTCACCAAGCACGCGATTATGAACTACCCATTGCCCGACCATCAATCGGGACAGAAGTATTCGCCGTTCACTTATTTCCACACTGATTCCGGCAGAAATCTTTGCGGCACGGCTCACAACATTTCGTCGCGCGAAATGCTCTATTGCAGTTCGTCCAGCGGCGAGCATTTCGACAAACGCGCCCGCGAACTCCGCAAAAGCGCAAACATCGTCGAAGGCATCATCGCCCACGCCAATTCATCCGACTAACCAAGACAAAACGCTTATGAAAAAATTATTCATTCAATTCATCCCACTTGCCTGTGTTGTGTGTTTGTTCACGGGCTGCGCCGCCGTCACCCGGTCCGCCACTGACGTGGCATTGGGCGCAGGCGGCGCGGCTCTCGGTGGTGTGCTTTCCAAAGGCAACCCCACCGCCATCGCGGGCGGTGCGGCGGGCGGTGTCCTGCTTGGCGAGGGACTCCACTACGCCAATGGCAAACTGAACGACCAGTCCTACCAGACCGGCTACGACAAGGGCCGCAGCGATGCCGTCAAGCAACAATACTGGCTCTACATTTCCATGCAGCAGGCCAAAGCCGGTGACAATGGCCGTGTCCGGCTTTACGAAGTGCATTTGCCAGAGCAAGTCATTGACAGCGTGATTTTCCAACCCACCACCCAATTTCTCCGCATCGAACAGTAACTGCGTTACGGCCACCAGCCTGCACACAATTATTTTCCCAAAAAACAAACAACCAATGAAAGGACAACAAACATGAAAAAAATCATCATAACCGCCCTTATCGCCCTGCCGCTGGCGTTTTCCGCCCGCGCGCAGTGGGTCGTCTATGACCCCACCAGCAACATTCAGCAGATTCTGGATGAGGCCGAGAACATGGCTGAATACGTTTCCATGATTGACAACCAGGTGCAGCAAATCACCACGCTCGGCAACCAGTTGAGCGAGTTCAAGAATTACGAAAGTTTGTTCGGCAACCCGTCCCAAGTGGTGCTGTCAATGGTTGCGCCATTGAACGCCGACTTGCAAAGCCTTGAGCCGGGCAAGAACCTCGAAAATCTGGTGTCCAGCGCCGACGGCAACTATGCGCTGACCTACAATGATTCGGGCATCTACGCCACCGTGGGCGTCAGCTTCCAGACGCCGCGCGGCCAGACCGTCCAGCGGCCCGCCGACCAATACAAACCGTTTGCAGCGATAAATAACGCGGCGAACAATTACGTCACGGTCGCCGACAATGCGGCGCAGCGGCGTGCGACCATCAAGGACCAGATCGCGCAAACGACCCAGCAGCTTCAGAACGCCACCACGGATGCGGAAGTCCAGAAGTTGCACGGTGTTCTTACCAGCCTGAACGCCGACCTTGCCAGCACCGATGACGAGGTGAATCAGGCGGCGACTTCGGCAATGGTGCAGGACATCCAGAACCGGAACGACCAGCAGAAGCAAATTCAGGCGTTGACCGAACAGCAGAACGCCGAGTTCGAGGAATCCGTCAGCAACTACACGGCGAAGTTCCAGTTGCTCAACGCGCCGACCGTATTTCCCACCCCATAACCTTCAATCCCTTCGCTCATCATGGCCACGTTCGACAGCATCTTTCCCACGTTTCTCGCCAAATGTGGCGAACTCCACACGTTGTTGTTGAGCGTGGCCTTCGCGCTTTTCATCGTCGGCGTGATCGTCACGGTGATGCACCATTCCTCGCACGATGCCATTCTGCATCTGCTCCTGCGCCTGTTGTTGCTCACGTCCTTGCTCGTGTTTCTGCCTGCCTGGGGCAATACCCTGCAAAATTTGCTGCAAACTTCAATCCTCTCCGGCTTGGGCGTTGACCCGGCCAATGTGTATCAGCAGTTCAATCAACTGCTCGTCATCAAACGCGACCCGGCCACACAATCTTCCTGGTGGAATGTCATGTCGCAGCTCCACAATTTCACCACCGACCTCATCATCTCCGCCGTCCTCTGGCTCGTCGGCGAGTTCGCCTCGTTGATGATGTTCTGGGGTTACATCTTTCAGACGGTCATCCTGAATCTCGGCTACGCGCTCTCGCCCTTGCTCATCGGTTTCATGGCGATACCGGCGTTGAAACACACCGGCAGCCGCTACCTCATGAATCTTGTCGGCGTTTTGCTCTGGCCGCTGGGCTGGGCGCTCGCCGCGCTCGTGACCCAGGGCATCCTCGACTTCATGACCGACCCCAGCTTTGAATACATTGACCCCACTTCCACGCTGCCCGATTTGCAAAAAACCATCGGCGTCGCCGTCGTCGGCTTCTGGATCATCTTCAGCACCGTTGCCGCGCCCGTCATCATTCAAAATGTCATCGCTCACGGCATTCAGCCCGGAGGCGCGTTGCTCGGGGGCGGTGTCAGCAGTTTTCTCCAGACCGCCGCCACGACCGCGGGCGCTGCCGCGACCGCTTCAACGACTGGTCTGCCGGTTGTGACCGCCGGTGCGGCGGGCATCGCCGCGCTGTTAAGCACCGTGTCGTCCGCCGCCAACATGGGCAGCGCGGGCGCAATCATCATCGCTGGCAGCGGTCTTCCGCCGCGCTCCGCGCGCGGTCGGCCCGGCGACGACATCACCGGCAACAAGGCCGTCCGCGAACTCATCGCCAAATCCAAACCCAATTATTACTGACCTATGGACACCCCCGAATTACGAACCACCGAAACTAAAAGCGCAGACGCCGCAAGACCGACGCCGCGCCGCTTTGATCCAACCCGCCTTTTGGTCCAGCGCGACCGGCTGCCGTGGTTCTGGTTTTTCTTCACCGTCGCCGTGTTGCTGCTCTCGGCGATGGACCGTTACCACATCGTCTCACAGTTCAAGCAGCGCGAGCGCGTCGTCATCATTGACCCCGCCGGAACTTACTATTTGAGTCCGCTGCTTCAATTTTCGGAGGCCAAGGAATTGCACGTCCAGCAGGCGGAACTGGCGACGCTCGCGTTCCTCGAACGCAGTCCCAAAGATTTCGACAATCCCGATTTGCTCAAATTGCTTTTTCTCAAACCGGCGCTGGGCAAGGCGCAGGACGAGCGCATCAGCGAGGCCGTCGAATTTCGTTCCAAGCAATTGCATCAGAAAGCCGAGATCGGCCGCATTGACATTCTGGCCACCCGCGACAACGAGGTGCTGGCCGCTGTCACCGGCCAGATCATCCGCAGCGGCATTTTTCAAGACAAGGCGTTCACCGAGGCGTTTCCGTTCACGCTCCGGCTGCGCCTCATCCGCAACCCCAACATGGCGTTGAACGGACGCTTCCCAACCGCAGTAGGAGACTTCAAATATGAAATCAACCGTTAAAATCCTGTCATTCACCATTTCGGTGTTCGCCGCCGCCGTTGCCCTGGCTGGTTCACCGGCCATTCAGCAAGTCTGGCTCGATGACCATGTGGTTGTGTCCGTGCCGGTCGCCACCAATTGCGTCACCACCATCAATTTCCCAAGTCCCATTGATGCCATTGATGGCGCGGGCTTCACGGTGGACGGCAAAACTCCAGGGCTGTTCCAACTGGCCCATACCAAAGGCTCGGCGTTTCTTTCCGTGCGCGCGCTATCACCCAAAGCCGCGAGCAACCTGAATATCCGCTGGAACAATCAAACCTATGTTTTTGAGTTGTCCGTCAGCGACACGCCCATGCTTTCGCTCAACATGGAAGCACCGCCAACGCCGGAGGAGGAAGGCGTCGGCCATGCGCCCGAAGTCAGTCCGCCAAAACTTCTCGCGTTGCTCGACAAGGCCAAAGCCTTTCCGTTGCTCAAAGCGCAACAGCCCGAAAGTGTCGCCGATGTCGGCTTCACCACTTACGACGGCAAACCGCTGGTCAGCGACTTCAACGACTACGAAATCCAGATCGAAGAAACATTTCGTTTCAACGCCGAGGATACGTTGGTCTTTCGCCTCGTCATCACCAACAAGATTGACGCGCCCTTGATTTATCAGCCGGACAGTTTCGCGCTTCGCGCAGGTAACCGCCTCTATCCCCAATCCATCAGCGATGCCGATGGCACGGTGCCGCCCAAAGGCCGGAGCATCGTTTATTTCGCCATCACCGGCACGCCGGACGGTGGACGCAACGAACTGTCTTTGAAGAACGCTTTCACCGTGCTGGTGACGCGCCTTTCGCCGCCGCCGCCGGTGCCACCCGTCGTTACTGTCACCAATGCCCCCGTGCATCCCATCTATCCACCCAGAGGCCAGCCATGAAACCCCGTGAATTCTTGAACCACTTCAAAACCAAGACCGGCAAAATCATTGTGTTCGGTGCGATCTTCGCCGCCGGGCTGGTTATTTTCGGCGTTCTCCGCAAGCAACATACGCCCGCCGAAGATGCCATCCCTGTCACCCCGCTCGGCACCAACACCACCAAACCCCAGGTGGTGCAATCGGTCGTGCGGCCCATGCAGAAATTCAATCCGCAGGCGGCATCAGCCGGCTCATCGCCATCCAAGCCGGCATCCGCCTTTACGAACGCATCGCCGCAACCGTTGCCGGTGGTGCCGCCGCGCCAGGCCGAATTGCTGACCCCCATCAGCCTGTTTGCCGACAGCACGGCGGGAGTTCCCGCGCCCAAAAAGTTGAGCGCGGCGTTTGCGCCCTTTGGCCGGTTGATTCCCTGCGAAACCGTCATCACGGTGGACTCGGCTTCCATCCAGACACCCATCGTCGGGCTGGTCACGGAGAATGTTTATTACGGCGGCAAATTGATCATTCCGGCGGGCACCGAAGTTCACGGCATGGCGCAGACCGACCGTCAACGCGAGCGCATCGCCGGCAACACCAGTTGGACGCTCGTCTGGCAGGACGGCGAGGAAATGCAACTCAATGCCGTCGCCCTTGACCGCGAGTTCGACAACAATACCAATCAATCCGGCTGGGCCATCACCGACGGCAGCGCCGGGTTGCGCGGGGAAATCATCAAGTCCGACAACCTGGCCGACATCAAACTTTTTGCCGCCACCTTCCTTTCCGGCGCGGCCAGCGCCCTGACGGAAAAACAGCAGACCGTCTTTGGCCCCATCAACAGTCCCACGCTCAATAACGCTCCGTTTGCGGGCGCGCAGGCCGTGCTGCAAACCTACGCCCAACAAATTTTGGATTCGATCCAGAAGAACGGATTCTACGTCCGCGTGCCGAGTGGAAAGCAGTTTTACCTTTACGTTCTCCAAACCATAGACCGCGCCGACGCCTCGCTGGGCGGCACGGCCATTCCCGTCACCCAGGGAAAAGATGGACCATCCCCAACCAAATCAAGACCATGAAAATGCTTCCGCTCATTCCTCTGTTGTTTCTCTCCGCGTGTTCCACCGCGCCCCGGCTGGCTTTGCGCCCGCAACAACCGCCACCGGCGGCGGATAATTCCGCCGTGCGTTATCCCGAAGTTGTCCGCGCCTACCATTTCGGACGTTACGTTGATCCCAACGATGATTTGGTGATGCACGAGCAGCACGTTGTTTATCGTGTCGAGGAAAACACGCGCTGGAATTTTCATCCCGGTCCGGTTGGCGGCAATGTTCCCGCCCTGCCAGCGCGCGACGCGGCGTTCGCCCCGGTTCCGGTCAATGACGCGATCCTGGCGGAGGTCAATTCGCAGCGACTCGCCACGGCTCAAATCATGGTGCAAGCCCGGACCTTGTCCTCGGCGCTGATGCAGTTTCAAAGTGCGTTGCAGCAGACCCGGACCAATTTGCAACAGACGGCGGCGCTGCGTGCCACGGTAAGCGACATGAAACAGCGGCTTGATGCGCTCGAAGGGCCGCAAGGGCGGCCAGCATCCCTTTCCACGACCAACGAACCGGCTGATGCGTTGAGTCCCTGAAAACACTTTGCCGGTGCAACCGCGCCGGCAATGCAAAACATAACAAACAACCGAACTCATTATGAGCACAACAAAAACAAAACCCGCGCCCAATGGCGCTCCCGGCGCAAATGCGCCACAAGAACCAGCCAACTACCGGATTAACCCGGAAGTGGAAGCCAAGATAGATTCCTATATCAAGGAAAACCCCAAGTATTGGAACTATCTCCAAGCCATGCCCCGCGACCGGCTCGAACGCACCGTCGTCCTGAATGAAGTGCGCCAGATTGATCGGCAGCAACGGATGCGGGAAGGCATTATGAAACGCATCAATGACGACCCCAAACTCAAATCGGCGTATGAAATACTGGTCAAGGACGTGCCCGAAGACCAGCGCGAGGAAGTCATGACCCAGATGGCGCGGCAGAAACAACGCACGGTTGCCCGCTCCCAGGAACAGCATCAAACCCAGGGACACACCGTCGGGGTTTGATTTGCAACTGCGCCGGTCTGGCGCTGTTAATCCAGACCAGACCGGCCACGGATGGAGCGACCTTTCATGTTAATGGCAATGGTCTTATTTCAAGGCATTAAAGATGCTTCAATGAACCGTTGGAAGGTTTGTGCAGGGTATTTTATGCAGCCTGCCGTCAAGCGTTGTGTCTTCGCTGACAAGTTTCTGGACAATTCTATTCAGAAACAGAATCCCTGTGCTGTCTCTGTTGCGGCCTCTTTTATCCCTTTCCTGTCTTTGAAGCAGAAACTCAAAAATCGGAAGGGAATGGTTTCCTGCCGGGTTTTCCCGGCTGGGAACTGAAAGAGGCGTTGTGGAAAGCTTGAACGTCATCGGCTCCTTCTTGGCCAAAAAGCGCCATGAATTGGGTTTGAGCCAGGAATTCATGGCGGCACGCCTGCAACGCGAAGGGGTGGATGTAAGCCGCCAGATGCTCGCCAACATGGAGTCCGGTCGCACCCAAATCACGGACAAACATCTCATCGGATTTCAAAAGGTGTTCCGAACGTGCCTCATCCGGCTTTTTCCCCTGGAGATTCAAATCTTGGACGAACAATTCGCCCAACGTGCGAACGACCAGCCCAAAGGATCGCCCCGGCGCCGGCAATAAGTCCAACACCGGCCAGACGGCTTGCCCGTCCGGGCGGGCAATGGCAAAATTCCAATGGCTGTCAAACGAACAGCAGCGAATCCAGACGACCAGCTTGACCTTTTTTCACAGAGGCCGACTTATGAAAGCATTGACCCAATACGGACGAATGGCCGAGAAACACTGGCGCGAACATTGCCCGAAACTCGTGCGCGACTTGGAGGCGCAGGGGCAGTTGCACGCGATGTTGCTGGAGGCCGAGGAGAAGACGAAGGACGAGATGATCGAACTGACGCAGCAGTTCAGGAATCAAGGACTGACGGCGCAGCAGGCCCACGACCGCGCCTGGGAAATGGTGCGGGAGGAATACATCCTTCTGCCACCAGAGACTTAGCAGTCGGCCACCATGCGGACGGCCACCAAGCAGACAGTGAGCCGAAGAATCTCAATTGCTATCGCATCACCGATGCCGACCGGCTGGGCGAAGGTGGTCTAAAACAAAAGTTCCAGCAAAACATCAAGGCGGTTGAAATCTTACGGACACTTGATGCCGAGAATCGCCCGGCGTCACCGGATGAAAAGGCCATGCTGGTCAAATACGTTGGTTGGGGTGCGATGCCCCAGGTGTTCGACGTGGACAGCGCGAACTGGCGCAAGGAACAAATCCAGCTTTCCGAAATCCTGTCCGACGAAGAACACCGCTCCGCCCGCGCCACCACGCTCAACGCCCATTACACCGCTCCGGTGGTCATCCGCTCCATGTATGAGGCCGCGCAGCGGTTTGGTTTTCAAGGCGGACAGATTCTTGAACCAGCCAGCGGCATCGGCCATTTCATCGGGCTTATGCCGGAGGAAATGCTCCGCCACTCGACCATCACCGGTATTGAAATTGATCCGCTGACGGCGCGCATCGCCAAGGCGTTGTATCCTGATGCTGACATCCGCGAGCAGCCGTTTGAAAAATCCAAACTCACGGACGAATCTTTCGACCTTGCCATCTCCAATGTGCCGTTCGGCGATTACACCGTCCACGACCCGCGCTGGAATGAATACAAATTTTCCATCCACGATTATTTCTTCCCCGCCGCGCTCGACAAGGTTCGTCCGGGCGGTTTGCTGATGTTCATCACTTCCCGGCACACGCTGGACAAGCTCGATTCAACCATGCGGGAACTGCTTTCAGCGAAAGTTGAAATGCTGGGCACAATCCGGCTGCCCAACACGGCGTTCAAGAAAACTGCCGGCACGGAAGTGACCACCGACATCGTGATGCTCCGCAAACTGCGCGCCGGTGAATCACCGCGCGGCCCCGCTTGGAAAACGGCGGCAGATTTTACCAACGACCGCCGGGAACAGTTTTCCATCAACGAATACTTCGCCACCCATCCCGAAATGATGTTGGGCAAAATGCGGCTCGCGCGTGGAATGTATCGGGACGGCGAGCCGGTGTTGGTGCCGGACGACCGTGATTTGGGCGAGGCGCTGGCACAGGCAGTTGCCCGGCTCCCGCAAAACATTTACGAAGTCCAAACCCAATCCGTCGCCAAAAAAGCCTTTGACCCGGCGATCCCCGCGCCGGATTACATCAAACCCAATGCCTATTGCGTCCACGAAGATGGCCGGCTGTGCCTTAACGAAGAGGGTGTCCTGCATCCATTGGACGATATGCCGGTCGAGACCCGCTCACGGATTCGGCGGCTGATTGAAGTGCGGGACGCGGTGCGGGATTGTATGCGTTCGCAACTCGATGGCAGCGGTGAGGGGCAGGTTGTCGAGGCGCGCGAACAGCTAAACTTCGCCTACGACCGTTTTGTGTCCCGGTTCGGCCCCATTAACGCCTCGATCAATCAACGGGCGTTTCATGGCGACCCGGATTTGCCGTTGCTGCTCTCGCTGGAAAACTATGACGAGGAAACCAGAGTGGCGGTCAAAGCTTCAATCTTCCGGGAACGCACCATCCATCATAAACAGCCGGTTGAATCGGTTGGCTCGCCCAAAGAAGCGTTGCTCGTTTCATTGAACGAGAAAGGCCGGGTGGACCTGGCGCACATGGCCGGTTTGCTGGCCCGTCCGACAGAGGAGTTTTTGCCGGATTTACGGGGAATGATTTTTCTGAACCCGCAGACCAAGCAATGGGAAACCGAAGACCAATACCTTTCCGGCAATGTCCGCGAGAAACTCATCGCCGCCGACTCCGCCAATGTCAGTGACCCACGCTTCCATGAAAACGTCGAGGCATTGAAATCGGTGCAGCCGTCGGATTTGCCCGCGACCGAAATTGACGTGCGGCTGGGCGCATCCTGGCTGCCACCGTCAGACGTGCAACAGTTCACTCATGAACTGCTCGGTGTCCCTTCGGGCGTTGAAGTCGGCCACATCCATGCCCTCGGCTCGTGGCATGTCACCGCCAATTGGGAGGCGAAAGGGGCGACCGCCAACACCACCGATTGGGGAACGAACCGTTATACCGGCCTCGAACTCATCGAGGAAACGCTGAACCTCAAAACGCCCACCGTTTATGATTACGTGGACAAGAAGCCCGTCGTCAACGCGCAGGCCACCGAGGCCGCGCGTGAAAAACAGGAGCGCATCAAGGAACGGTTCAAGGAATGGATCTGGTCGGATGATGAACGGCGGGAGCGACTTTGCCGCCTTTACAATGACACGTTCAATCATTCACGCATCCGCACCTTCAGCGGCGAACACCTGACGTTGCCCGGCGCAAGTGCGGCCGTGCAGTTGCACTCGCACCAAAAAGCCGGTGTCTGGCGCACTTTGCAAACGCCCAACACGTTGCTTGGCCATGTCGTCGGCGCGGGCAAGACCTACACGATGGTTGCATCGGCGATGGAGCTGAAACGGCTGGGGCTGGCGCGCAAACCCATGTTCACCGTCCCCAACCACATGCTCGGCCAGTTCTCGACTGAACTGCTCATGTTGTATCCGGGCGCGAACATCCTCGTAGCGGGCAAGGAAGATTTTGAGGCGCAGAATCGCAAGAAACTTTTCAGCCGGATCGCCACCGGCAATTGGGATGCCGTCATTGTCACGCACTCCGGCTTTGAGCGCATCCCGTTGTCACAGGAAACCCAGGAGCGTTTCTTCAAGGAGCAACTGGAGGAACTGGAAAAGATCAAACGGGAACACGCCAACCCGGACAACCGGCGCTTGGTGAAGGAACTGGAAAAAGCCAAGAAACGTCTGGAAGCCAAACTCGAAGCTCTCGCCGCGAGTCATAAGAAGGACAATACGCTCACTTTTGAGGAACTCGGCATTGACCGGCTCTTTGTGGACGAGGCGCACTATTTCAAAAACCTGTTTTACGTCTCCAAGATGACCCGCATCGCCGGTTTGCCGCAGACGGCCAGCGAACGGGCGTTCGATATGTATTTGAAGGTGCGTCATGTTCAATCCGTGAACGGCGGCGGCGGTGTCGTCTTCGCCACGGGCACGCCCATCGCCAACAGCATGGCCGAAATGTTCACCATGCAGCGTTACCTGCAACCGGAGGATTTGAAAAAGCACAATCTGAATCATTTCGATTCATGGGCTGCGACCTTCGGCGAACCGGTGACGGCGATGGAACTTTCCCCGGACGGCGCGGGCTACCGGATCAACACGCGCTTCGCCCGGTTCGTCAATGTGCCGGAACTGATGCAGATTTTCCGGCAGACGGCGGATGTGCAGACCGCGCAGATGCTCAATCTCAAGCGTCCGAAATTGGAAGGTGAAAAACCGGCCATCCGCAATGCGCCGGCATCTCCCGAATTAAAAAAATTTGTCGAGGGGCTGGCCAAGCGCGCCGAGGCGTTGAAAACCGGGCGCGTTGACCCGCGTGAAGACAACATGCTCAAAATCACCACCGAAGGCCGCAAGGCTGCGCTGGATTTGCGGCTGATGAAACCCGGCCTGCCCGACGACCCGCAGAGCAAGGTGAATTTGGCGGTGGAAAACATTCATCGGATTTGGGAGGCGACCAAGGACGACCGTCTTGCCCAATTGGTTTTCTGCGATTTGTCCACGCCGCAAGACCGTGGCTTTTCGGTTTACCGTGACATGGCCGACAAGTTGAAACGCCTTGGTGTTCCTGAAAATGACATCGCTTTCATTCAGGATTACGACGCCGACAACGCAAAGGTGGCGTTGTTCCGTTCTGTTCGCGCGGGCAAGGTTCGTGTGCTGTTCGGTAGCACGCAGAAAATGGGTTCCGGCACCAATGTTCAAGAACGGTTGGTTGCGCTGCATCATCTGGACGCGCCGTGGCGACCCGCCGACGTGGAGCAGCGCGAGGGCCGGATTCTGCGGCAGGGCAATAAAAATTCCAGCGTGCAGATTTATCGCTACGTCACGGAAGGTTCATTCGACGCCTATATGTGGCAGACGTTGGAAACCAAGGCCAAGTTCATCGCCCAGGTGATGAGCGGGGACATGACCATGCGCCGCCTCGAAGATATGGACTCCGCTGCTTTGACCTATGCCGAGGTCAAGGCCATCGCTTCCGGCAATCCGCTCGTCATTGAAAAAGCCCAGGTGGACGCCGAGTTGATCCGGTTGACCCGGCTCCGCTCCGCCCATGCCGAGGAACAATACCGCATTCGCAGCAGTCTTCGCCATTCGCACGAGGAGGTGGAGACCTGGACGGAACGGCTGGCGAATTTGCGGGAGGATTTGAAATTGCGGCAGGACACTTCTGGCGATTTATTTCGCATCAAGCTGGACGGACAGGTCTTGGACAATCGCGGCGTTGCCGGGGAATTGCTTCTACGGCGGGCGGAAAAAATCAAGGCCCGGTTGGGCGAAGACATCCGTATCGGCACATTTGCCGGGTTTGATTTGTTCATCCGTTCCAGTTTCAACAACAGCGCCGAACTCGTTCTGCGGGGTAAAAATAGTTACAGCACCCGCGTTACCGATACGGCCTTGGGCACCATCCGTTCGCTCGAATCCGTGGTGCAGGGTTTTGAGGAACGCGCCGGGCGGCTGGATACCGACATACGCGATTCACAAAAGCGCGGGGTCGAACTCGAAGCCAAGGTGGGCGCACCCTTCGAGAAAGAGGAGCGGTATCACCACCTGGCCAGACGCCAGTCGGAAATCGAGGAACAGCTTGACCTCACCAAGAATCAGGCCCCCAACCAGCTTGAAGCCGCTGAAAACACCGAGGCCATCGTCGAAGGTGAGCAGCCTGATAAAAATGAAACCATCAAACCCAAACCCGCCCGGAGGATGAAAGTATGAGACAAGGCAACATCATTGGACAACGCATCCGCCTCCTGCACGAATTGCGGGGAGGTATGCGTAGGGGATTTTCCCGGAGCAGTGGCAAAATTCTTTTGTGAACGGCCGTCCACCATTACCAGCGAACGCCGACACGCTTGATAGCGGCAGCCGTTCCGCGCCTCATCGGGCAGCACAATTCATGGCCGACCGGGATGGTGGTTTGCCGGTTTGGGTTCGCGCGCCAAAGCGCGGGCATGAATTTTATTCCGGCTGCTCACGGGCAAAACTCTACGAATGGGCGGCCAAAGGGTTTATCCGATCCGTCTCAATTCGTGAACCCGGACGGATAAAAGGCGTCCGGCTTTTCCATCTTGCCAGCATTCTGGCGTTCATCGAGCAGTGTGAAGTCGAGGCCAAATCCAACCAAAAGGATAGCTTGGCCGACACGAAGCCAATGACATTACCGAGTTTATCCACCAGCGCGCCGCCCGAGCCGTGAAAAACTGGCGGCTTGCAACTGAGGGCATATTAGACGGAATTGACCAGATGAAAGGCCGCTGCGCGCAAATTCTCCCCACGAAAGCGGTGGATGATGAATTACGACTGGTGGCTGAAGCCATGTTGACCGTCAAAGGCATCACACCGACGAAAATGCGTTCCGGCTCGAAACGTCCCCGGTTCAAAATGTGACGCGCCGCCCGTTGCGCTTTTGTCCAAGCCAAAAGCGGCAATTTTGCTTCTTGCGGTTAGCCAGAAACACGGATGCTTCCGTCCTCGGCTATGGGAAAAGATGGGTTCCATGCAATCTCCCACAGAAAACCATCGGGGTCGGAGAAATATCCTGAATACCCGCCCCAAAATGCGTTTTGAGCAGGCTTTGGTAAATTTGCGCCCGCCGCTTTAGCTTCAGCGAGGACGGAATCAACTTCCTCACGACTCCGGGCGTTATATGCGAGCGACACTCCGCCGAAGCCTTGGCCATCGGCAGAAATCCGGGCATCTTTCACAAGGTTTGCTCGCGGGAACAGGGCGAGGGCTATGCCGCCTGCTTGGAAAAATACAATGTCTTTCGTGTCCGGTATGGATGGCCGCCATCCGAGACGTTCGTAAAACTTTCGGCTGCGGTCAAGGTCTGACACGCCCAGAGTAATTATGCTGACACGCTGCTCCATTGTTGTTCTTCGGTTTGTAAGCGAAATCGTCTTGATGGTAGTGCAATGAAGGATTTCAGTCAAACTGACCCTCTGCCAAACTCCGCTCTGGCTCGAAAAGCCCCCCGATTCAAACAGGGATACAACATCAAACCCATTATTGGTGTTCAGCTTGGCGTTTCAGCACCGCTCATTTTCCGCGCAATGGCGACTGCAATTCCAAAGGGCTACGAACCTCTGCCGCCCGGAGCATAAAACTAAAAATGTCCTAAATCACTCTGGTAAATGCCTTGGCTGGTTGCTGATTTACTCTCAACCAAAACTCCACAAATGGGCGTCGAAAAGATTCATTCGATCCGTCTCGATTCGTGAACCCGGACGGATCAAAGGCGTTCGACTTTCCACTTTGCCAGTATTCTGGCGTTCATTGAACAGTGCGAACTGGAGGCGAAATCCGACCCGAATGACACCGGCAAATAACCCTGAACAAGGGTGGATTTGTTGCCACTGGATGTTGCCACTAGCCCATAAAAGTCACAAAACCATTGAAAATAAAGGTGGCGGAGAGAGGGGGATTCGAACCCCCGATACGGTTTAACCCGTATAACGGTTTAGCAAACCGTCGCCTTCAGCCACTCGGCCATCTCTCCACCTAAAATCAATCCCGTTCGCCGGAACCAGTCTGGCAATTGCCATTGGCGAGTCAAGATCGGAGCCAAATAATATCCCTAATCCTAGGAAATGTCAGGTTTTGAGCAAGGAATGTTATTGCAGCAGGGGCCGGCTGTGGATATGATGGGCAACCAAATTTGAGAAACCAAGTGACGGCGGACGGATTGAAGAAGTTGAAACGAAAGACGTGATATGGAAACCAAGCGACTCATCGAGAAGGATCCCCAACTGCAAAAGGAGGATTTGATCGTCATTACCGGCGCCGGCGGCTTTATCGGCGGCAACCTGGCCCGCTATTTCAAGAAAAAGGGGTTTACCCGCATCCGGGCCGTGGACAAGAAACCGCTTTACGAATGGTATCTCAAGGTGCCGGGGGTCGAATCGCTTTGCCTCGATGTCAGCCACGAAGAGAACTGCAAACGCGTCTGCGAAGGCGGCGTCGAGGTTTATCAACTGGCCGCCGACATGGGCGGCATGGGCTTCATCGAGCGGTTCCGCGTGGAATGTCTGCGCAGCATTCTCATCAATACGCACATGATCGAGGCCGCCTATCGCGCCGGCGTCCGCAACTACTTTTATTCCTCGTCCGCGTGCGCCTACAATGTCCTGCTGCAGCAGGACCCGAAAGTCCGCGCGTTGAAGGAATCCGACGCCTACCCGGCCATGGCCGAGCGGGGTTACGGCTGGGAGAAACTCATTTCGGAAATGTTCTGCCAGGAATACTGGGCCGAGCGCGGCATGAAAACGCACATCGCCCGCTTTCACAATGTCTATGGGCCGAATGGCACCTGGGACGGCGGCCGCGAGAAGGCCCCCGCCGCGCTCTGTCGCAAGGTCATCGAGGCCATTGACAAGAAGGACATGAACATCACCATCTGGGGCGACGGCACGCCGACGCGCAGTTTCATGTACATTGACGACTGCGTGAAGGGCATTGACATGATCATGCATTGCGATGAGCTGATTGCCACGCCGATCAACCTCGGTTCCAGCGAGCTTGTTTCCGTCAACGAACTGCTCTCGAAAATCGAAAAGATTGCAGGCGTGAAACTCAAACGGCATTACGACCCGGATGCGCCCCGTGGCGTGGCCGGCCGCAACAGCGACAACACCTTCATCCAGAAAATGCTCAAGTGGGAGCCAAAAACACCGTTGGACGAAGGCTTGGCCGTCACCTACAAGTGGATCCAGGAGCAATACCACAACCGGAAGAAGGGCAAACGCGTGGTGGAATGAAAAAACCGCCGTTGGTCACCGAAGTCATCGGTACCATCCCCAATCGCCTGCAACTCGCGGGTGGGTGGATTGATCAGCCGTTCGTCTCCCGGCTCAATCCCCGGCCGCCCGGTTCCATGGTCGTGGTGGCGCTGGAGCCGACCTTTCGCGTGATGGACCGTTCCGGCTGCGCCAGCGGCACGCGTGCCGTGGCCACGAAGTTGTGGAAAGGCCGCTTGCCGAACCGCCCGCCGGAGGTATTGGTCCGCGAACTTTACGAAGCCGAGAACAAAGGCAAAGCCAAACCGAGCGGGTCGCAGGACATGATCGGGCTTATCTATCCCGGCATCAACCGCCTGGACTACGATTTCGCGGCCAATGGCGGCGTGTTCCCGTCGCACATCGAGACGCTGAACCGCGCCCGACCGGCGCGCTGGCTCGAAAAGGTGCTGCATCTGCTGCCGGTTGAGCCGCGGCCGGAAGGCTACAATCCGCTGGGTGTAAAACATCTCAACCCGGAATGGATCGCGCGTCTTGGCCAGACCGGCATGGATTGCTTTGATGCCATCCGCTGGATGGATATTGAGGCTTTGGGCGCGTCCATGAATGATTGCATGGTGTGCTGGGAAAAAATTCTGCCTCACATTATCCGGCACCCGACGTTGAAAGTGGATCTCAAGGCAATTCTTCGCGTGTACCAGCAGCGTTATTCCGGAGCGATGTTCTCCGGTTGCGGTGGCGGTTATCTTTTGGTCGTGTCAAGGAAACCGGTGCCGGGAACATCTCAGGTCACCATCCGAATTGCACCATAATGATTACCCCCGCAAGCCAGATTGTTATCACCGGCGTCTTCGATGATTTCCTTTCGATTCACCTGCGGTTCCTTGAAGAGGCCGCCCGGTTAGGTGAAGTGACGGTGTTGCTCTGGCCGGACGAGGCCGTGCAGAAATTTACCGGCAAGGCGCCGAAGTTTTCCGAAACGGAAAGGTTTTATTTCCTCAATGCCGTCCGCTATGTCAGCCGGGTCATACCCGTCACCGATGTGGTGAATAATCTTAACGAGCTTCCGGAAGTGAGTGGTTACCGCCCGAAGGTGTGGGCTGATGTTGAGTGCCACTACAACGAGAAACGGAAGGCGTTCTGCCAGTGGCATGACCTGGAGTATCGCGTTTTCAGCAACGAACGACTGAAGGGCTTTCCCGACCCGACGCCGCATGCGGCCGGTCCAGGCCCGGCTCCGGCAGAAGTTCGAAAAAAAGTCGTCGTCACCGGTTCCTATGATTGGTTTCACTCCGGCCACGTGCGGTTCTTTGAGGAGGTCAGCGCGTATGGCGATCTTTACGTCGTCGTCGGCCACGATGCGAACATCCGGTTGCTCAAGGGACCGGGCCATCCGCTCCTGCCGCAGGGAGAGCGCCGTTACGTTGTCGGCTCAATCAAGCACGTCAAGCAGGCGCTGATTTCCAGTGGCGACGGCTGGATGGATGCCGATCCGGAAATCCAGCGTTTGAAGCCGGACATTTATGTGGTGAACGAGGACGGCGACAAGGGCGGCAAGCGCGAATACTGTAAAAAAAATGGCATTCAATATCTGGTGCTCAAGCGCACACCCGCGCCCGGTCTGCCCAAACGCTCCAGCACCGACCTGAGAGGGTTCTAGCGTTGCTGGTCCCGGGATCATTCGTTCAAGGGCGCAATTTGGCCCCGCCACCGTTCGGGCGCATACGGACACTGCCACCGATCTGTAGCAGCCTCCTGGCCTGCCGTAGCCAGCGGCATCCCTTGCCGCCCGGGCCACAAAACCGAACCCACGTCATGACCTCGCTCCCACATCAGACCCCCCGGCTGGAAGCCGGGCGCTACAGCAGCCAGGGATGGCTGCCGCTACGGGGGCAGTGTCCCGAATGCGCCCCCACCGTTCGGAGTTCCGCCTTTAGGCGGGCAGCGGGCGAAAGTCCCGCCGGGGAGGAGCCGCCTGAAGGCGGAACTCCAAACCGAAGCCTGCCCCCCGCACGCTTGGTGGCAGTGCCAGGCTGCGGCCTTTTTTAACTGCAGTTGATTTCAGGCTTGTGTTTTTGGGGTTCGGACGAAAAACTATTCATCCATTATGGAATTACATGACGCACCGGCGACTTATCTTTTTAAACTGTGGCCTTGGTTTGAAGCCAACCGGATTCGGATTATTTGGGGCGGCGGCGTTATCCTTGTTGCCGCCGGGCTGATTTCGTTTTATTCCTGGCAGCGGGATCAAAAGGAGATCACGGCGGGCAAGGCGCTGACGCAAATGATGAGTTCCATTCCGCACAACGCCACCCCCAGCCAGGAGGCCGACCTTTATTTGAAAATCAACGCGGATTATCGTGGCACGTCCGCCGGGCAACGGGCCTTGTTGCAAGGCGCTGCGATGTTGTTTGCGGCGGGACGACATGCAGACGCGCAAGCGCAGTTCCAAAAGTTTCTCGATGCCTACCCGGGCAGTTTCTTTGCCGCCCAGGCTGCGCTTGGCGTGGCGACCAGTCTGGATGCCCAGGGCAAAACGGCTTTGGCCGCCGGCGGTTACCAGCGGATCATCAACAGTTCTTCCGACGCGGTAGCGGTGGACTCCGCAAGATTCGCCCTGGCGCAAATTAACGAACGTCAGGGCAAACTTACTGAAGCGATAAATCTTTACGGAGCCATCGTGCATTACAACCCCAACGGCTCGCTGGGTTCGGAAGCCGGGTTGCGCTTGATGGAATTGAAAATGAAGGTGCAATCCACTTCGCCTTCAACCGTCCCGGCGGATCCGTTCAAGCCAAACCACTGAGCCATGAAACTCACCCTCATCGGCACGGGTTACGTCGGTCTGGTCACCGGCACTTGCTTCGCCGAAGTCGGCCATCAGGTCGTGTGCGTGGACAACGACGCGGCCAAGGTCAAACTGCTCCAATCCGGCGGCATTCCGATTTATGAGCCGGGACTCGAAGAACTTGTGAAGAAAAACGTGGCTGCCGGACGGCTTACGTTCACCAACAGCACCGCTGAAGGCGTCCAAAAATCCGACGTGATTTTCATCGCCGTGCCAACGCCGCCACAACCAGACGGTTCGGTGGATCTGAGCTTCATCGAAAAAGTCGCACGCGACATCGCCGCCGCCATGACGACTTATAAAATCGTCGTGGACAAAAGCACCGTGCCGGTCAGGACCGGCGAAAAGGTCACCGAAACCATCAAACGCTATTGCCCGGCAAAAGTGGACTTCGACGTGGTGAGCAATCCCGAGTTCCTGCGCGAAGGTTTCGCCGTCGGCGATTTGATGAAGCCCGACCGCGTTGTCATCGGCGTCCGCTCCCAGAGGCCGGTCGCCGCGATGAAGGAAATTTACACGCCATTCAATGCGCCCATCATCGTTACCGACATCAATTCCGCCGAACTCATCAAGCACGCCGCCAATTCCTTTCTGGCGCTGAAAATTTCCTACATCAACGCCATCGCCGCCATTTGCGAAGCGACGGGCGCGAACGTGCAGGAGGTGGCCCAAGGCATCGGTCTGGACGAGCGCATCGGTCGCCGGTTTTTGAACGCCGGCATCGGCTTCGGCGGCAGTTGTTTCCCGAAGGATTTGAGCGCGTTCATCAAAATCGCCGAGCAAATGGGCTACGATTTCCGGTTGCTCAAGGAAGTCCAGCGCATCAATGCCGATCAGATGAACCGGTTCGTCAAAAAAATCACCGACACGCTCTGGGTATTAAAGGACAAAAAAATCGGCGTGCTCGGCCTCGCCTTCAAGCAAAACACCGACGACGTGCGCTCGTCGCCGGCGATTGACCTTTGCCAGCGCTTGCAAAAAGAAGGCGCAAAGTTGCGGGTGCATGACCCAAAGGCGATGGACAAGGCCAAAGCCGCGCTCGCGGACGCGACCTACGTGGATGACATGAATGCTGTCGCCGAAGGCTGTGACGCGATTGTCATCGCGACGGAATGGGACGAGTTCAAAAAGCTCGATCTCGAACGCGCCCGCAAGTCGCTCTCGCATCCCATCATGTTCGATGGCCGCAACCTTTTCGACCGCGTGGAAATGGAACGGCTGGGCTGGATTTACAAAAGCGTCGGGCGGTGAAACGGCAGTCGAAAGTCGAGGGACGAAAGTCGAACGCCGTCGCGTCTGGCGCTCGACCCTTGATACCCGGCTCTCGACACGTCACGGAAGTTTCTGCCGCCTTGATTTTCCGCGGCGGCAAACTGCTCATTAGCCGGCGCCACTCCAATGCGCATCTCGGCGGGCTGTGGGAATTTCCCGGTGGCAAGCGCGAACCGGACGAAACCTTCGAGCAATGCCTGGTGCGTGAAATCCGCGAGGAACTCGGCGTGGAAATCTCCGTCGGCAAACTTTTTGAATCCGTCACTCACGCTTATCCGGAGAAAACCGTTCACCTGAAATTTTTCGTCTGCCGGTTGGAACGCGGGGAACCGCAGAGGCTCGGCTGCGCGGCGTTCAAGTGGATCAGCGTGTCGGAATTGGACACTTGCCAGTTTCCAGCGGCGGACACGCGGTTGCTCCAAAAGCTGCAAAACTCGCCGGAATTGTGGGCGTAAATTTGCCACCCGATTGGTTCTTGGATGTTTTCAGCAACCCGGAATGACTAACGACGAAAACCGAATGACGAAGGAATGTTGCAATGACAAATGTCCAAAAACGCTGCATTTGGGAAGACGGTTGGCCGATTTTATGGAGCGCTCCATCGGGTCATTCGGGCTTGGTCATTCCTTCGTCATTCGTCATTAGGACTTGGTCATTGGTTCCACCGACGAACGCTAAAAATTACAAAGGCACGGAGATGTTCCCATTTGCCCCACACCTTTGCGGCAGATCCCCGGCGCTTCACACCTTGCCGCAAGTCTCTTCGATTATCTGGCTGAAGTTGTTTTCGCCAATGTTGACGATACCCATTTCGCGTTTGGCGTTTTCCGGCGAGTCGCTGGCATGCGCGGCGTTGACCATGATGGTCGAGCCAAATTCGCGGCGGATGGAGCCAGGCGGCGCCTTGGACGGATCGGTCGGTCCCAGCACATCGCGGATTTTGGCGACCGCATTCACGCCTTCATAGACCAGGGCGATGCACTTTTCCGTGCCGGGCTTGTTCCAGTCCTCGCGCGGCAATTCAGACGACGCATGGCCGGACATGAAACGGATGATATTCTCGAATTGATTGTCGCCGAAGGTCGCGCCGAGGGTTTCTCCAAGCTGTTTTTCCTCGGTGGCGGGAATTTTGAAGCCGAATTCCTTTTCCAGCGCGGCTTTGGCCCTGGCCCCGACCAAGTCCTTGAGCTTGGTGCGAAGAACTTCGCGGACAGGACCGTAAAATTCCATCGCCTGGGCCACACTCATGCGATGCACCTTGGCGCCCACAATGAACAACCCGGCGCGGGAGAAAAAGTCGATGACATTGCCGGGGCGACCGGTGGCAAAACGGAAATTGTCCGGTTTGATGAGCACGAGCGTGCGCTGGCTGGTTTCGCCGGATTGGTAAACAATGACATTTTCCAGGACGCCGCCTTCTTTGTCGGAAAAGCGCGCCCACAATTTGAGTTTCGCATCAACCTCTTCCGGGTTGGGCGCGGCGAGCACCGCCGGTTCAAAGTAGCGAATCTGCCCGTTATCATCCGTGATCAGGTCGCCGTACGTGTCACGAATGGTTTCCCCCACGCGACGTTCCGGACTGAGATTGCCGACGACGGAACGAACCTTTCGCACGGCGTCATTGCCGCGGAACAGAAGCATCATGATCCGCCGCCGCCGCCCCGTCTTGGGGTCGGGTGAGAAATTTTGGATGACGTATTGGCAAAGCAGTTCCTGGATTCGCCGATCCTGCGGGTCCTGGGCGGAGACAATGTTATCGGCATATTGCCTGATCAGCTCGGCGCCGGGTGCGAACATGCGCATGGCTGCCAGATCCAAACCCGTCCGCGAAATCAACCGGCTTAAAATTCCGCCGGTGCGCGACTTGTAAAGCGAATAGGGCGTGATGATGACATAAGCGAGTTGTTGCGGC
>Ga0208188_1000063_pt1 | contig 92976 bp, 90 predicted proteins | sample June2015DPH_8_50_FD_184698 | JGI IMG/M metagenome (GOLD analysis project Ga0208188, IMG submission 184698) | Peatland microbial communities from SPRUCE experiment site at the Marcell Experimental Forest, Minnesota, USA - June2015DPH_8_40... | ecosystem: Environmental > Terrestrial > Soil >...
CCAGCGGCTCCAGCAGGTCGGCCAAGAATTGTTCCAAGCGCTTTCGACATTTCTCGATTTCGCTCTCGGTCATGGACCGAAGCTTAGCACCTCTCGCAGGGGAGGTCAATAACCTAACGTAGTAGTACTAGGGACTGGGGGCTAGTGCTTACTTGCATTAATAACCGATATTATTTATGACCCTCGGAAGGGCGGGGCTTTAGCCCCGCCGCCTCGGGGCGGAGAGTTGAAGGGGCCTTTAGGCCCTGAAGCCGCGTCGCTTCATGGGCTAAAGCCCCCAAATCCCGCCTGAGCTCCGCGGCGGGGCTAAAGCCCCACCCTTCCATCCCCCAACAAATAAGGTCGCTAACTTCTGGTGTCTGAAGCGCAGGTTTCAGGCGCCGGGGGTCAGGTCTCAGGGGCTGGCGCAGGCGAGAGAAGCTCTAAAATGTTCTTTACGATGTATTTTAACAGAGTCGGATATGCGCCACTGCGGATTAACGATTGCCAGTATACCTTTGGATTCGAAAGCGCGAATCTAGGGAAGAACCGTAGACCTCCCGCCAGAGCGGGAGGCGGTCTGCGCTACGCTTGCTTGGTGTTCACCGGTGCTCCCATTCCGGGCGGAATTTTTCGAGTATCGCTTCCACCTCGGGGCCACCTTCATCGATCCGGTCAAGCGCTCTCCAGTATCTCTCGTCCTCTTCGAGTTCCCTGACCTCCTTGCGGGTCTGGCGCGAGATGAAATGGAATTTGGCCTTTCCCCCGCTGCGGATCCTCAGCAGCGCGCGAAGCTGCCGTTCCACCCCGCAGAGAAGTTGGAAACGGCTGCGGGAAATGCGGGTCTCATTCACGAGCAGCGCCATGACGCCGCACGCTCGCAGGTGCGTTTCGTCGACGGTCAGGCTCTTCACCTCAGGGCCTGAGCTCAGGGCCTCCCGCAAGGCGTCCGCTTCCCAGCGTGCCGCGGCGCTGTGCAGGCGAAGGCGTCGCCAGATGGCGCCCGCCAGCCGCAGCACCACCTCGTACTCGGGCAAGTTCTGGGGAACGAAGGTGCGCTCGACCAGGCGCGCAAAAGCCTTGAACTCGGCCGGGTCCTCGCCCAGGGCCGCCATGGTTTCCTCGATCGAGCACACGCCGGCGCTCAGGCCGTGCTTCACAGTGTGATACCGCCGGCGGAAGTCGGCTTCGCGCATCACCAGCCCAGCCTCGCGGGCGCGTAAGAAGTTTTCATGCACCATGGCAGGGGAGGCGGCAATTGCTGTCCTTTTGGGTTTCGTCATTCCAGGGGGTTCCTTCCTGATGGAGTTGGCAAACGGGAGTGAAAGCCTTCCCTCCAGCGGCTCTCGGCCACGACGGAGGTGGAACTGCGAACCACACTAGGCTAGTATATCATGGGAGGGTGATCTGTCAAGGGGTCGCGCCTGGGGCCGCTGGCTGGCGCAGAGCGCAGCTCTGCGCTTCAGCGTGCTGTATTAGCGTTGGTCATGCCCACCCACAAACGCCATTTTGCGCGCGGACTGCAACTCCTGGGCAGCAGCACCTATCGCCGCACCAAGCTCTTTGAGAGTGATCGGCCGGCATGATTTCAGCCTTGCCTGCGGACCGCAGAGCTGGCGCAGAGCGAAGCTCTGCGATGTGCGAAAGCACAGCACGGAATCAGGAGAGCTGGTTCAGGCTCAAGACGAATGAGTGCGCAATGGCTCGCAGTTGTCCGGGGTGAAAATGCCCCCCTAAGCGGGTATGATGCGTACCGCAGAGCTTCGCTCTGCGCCAGCCGGCGCCAGGCGATGCCGAGCTTGTTAGCAGCACGACCAAGAAACGTTACCGATTAGTGACTGACTCCAACGGCGGAGCGCCTGGCGAGCGAAGAGTCCGAATGTCCCGCATCGGTGGTTGGCCGAAGAAACGGCTGTATTCGCGGTTGAACTGGCTGGCGCTTTCGTATCCAACCTCAAAGGCCGCACTTGCTGCGTCCAGACCATCCATGAGCATGCGTCCCCGCGCTGCCTGCAACCGAAGCTGTTTCTGATACTGAAGAGGACTCATGGCGGTCAGCACCCGGAAATGATGGTGCAGCGTGGACACGCCCATGCCCGCCATTTCTGCGAGATCTTCCACCCGTAGCGGCTTCGCATAATTCGCCCTGATCCAGGCGATCGCTTTTGCCGTTCGATGGCTCTGATCTCCGAGCGTTGCAATCGCTCGAAGGCGTGCTCCCTCCGCACCGCGAAGGATTCGGTAGATGATCTCGCGTTGAATTAGGCCACTGAGAAAGGGAATGTCCTGCGGGTGGTCCAACAACTCCACAAGCCGGCAGCACGCACTGAGCAACTCCGCCGTGGTCTCGCCGGTGGCCATGGCAGGACTGTCAGATGGCACCTCAGGCACCGGAATCTCCTCTCGGCTGAGAAGCTCCCTGACCACGGACATTTCGAGTTTGAGCATCATGCAGAGAAAGGGCTCCTGTTCACTTGCCTCGATCACCTGGCCGATGATCGGCAAATCGAGCGACGTCAGCAGGAATCGCGACTCGTCGAAGATGAAAGTCGTTCGGCCAAGGTCTACCCGCTTTCGCCCTTGGGCGACCACGGCTAAGCTGGGCTCGTAAGTCCCTGAAGCCGGAGCCGTCGGGCCGGTCCGTCGGGTGAGCGTCAAGCCGGGAATGTCCGTTACCCGTTTCTCTGCGGAGCCGATAGAAAAGGCAATCTTGCGTGCCAACTCAATCCGCAATTCGCGTGCTCGGTCGGGTGAAGCGGCGGCGCTCTTTCTGCTATTTTTCATTGTAATGATCTCCTTTCCTCTTACCCTTAGGATAACCGCTGGTCTCCGGATACACCAATGATTCTTTCACATAACGAGAGGAATAGGCAACAAATCGGAAGGATCAGGCTACCGCTTCCACGGCGTTTGATTCTAACCTCGGGATGAGAAACGAAAGGAGAAACAATGCAGAAGCGCAAACTTGGAAAGAGTAACTTGGAAGTTTCAGCCCTCGGGCTCGGCTGCATGGGAATGAGCTTTTCTTACGGTCCGCCCAAAGATAAGCAAGAGATGACCTCTCTTCTCCGGGCGGCCGTGGAACGTGGCGTCACGTTCTTCGACACTGCCGAGGTCTATGGCCCGTTCACGAATGAAGAACTCCTGGGCGAGGCCCTCTCCCCCTCCCGCGGGCAGGTGGTGATCGCCACCAAGTTCGGTTTCAATCTCAATCCCGACGGAAGTCCGGGTTGGCAGGGTCTCAACAGCCGGCCGGAACGCATCAAGCAGGTTGCAGAAGCCTCGCTCAAGCGCCTGAAGATCGATGCCATCGATCTCTTCTATCAGCATCGGGTTGACCCGAACGTGCCCATCGAAGACGTGGCGGGAGCGGTGAAGGAGCTGATTCAGGAGGGCAAGGTGAAGCACTTCGGGCTTTCCGAAGCGGGCGTGCAAACGATCCGTCGCGCTCACGGCGTCCAGCCGATCACTGCTCTCCAGAGCGAATACTCGCTGTGGACGAGGACTCCTGAAAAGGAAGTGATACCGACCCTTGAGGAACTCGGAATCGGGTTTGTCCCGTACAGCCCCTTGGGCAAGGGCTTTCTCACGGGGAAGATCGACGAAAATGCGAAGTTCGACAGCTCCGACTTCCGCAGCACCCTACCTCGCTTCACGCCGGAGGCTCTCAAGGCGAATCAGGCCCTCATTAATTTGCTCGGCAGCATCGCAGAACGGAAGAAGGCGACACCTGCTCAGATCGCGCTCGCGTGGCTGTTGGCCCAGAAGCCGTGGATTGTTCCGATTCCAGGCACCACGAAGCTGCATCGTTTGGACGAGAACATCGGGGCGGTCTCAGTAGAACTCACGCCCGACGATCTGCGAAACATCGATGTCGCCGCCTCCAAGATCACGGTGCAAGGGGCTCGCTACCCCGAAAAGCTGGAGCAGATGACCGGTCGCTAATGTTCAATCACGATCAGTAAAGGTTGAAGACAATGGAAATCAAACGAAGCGGTTCACAGCCTTCCGGCAAGGGACCGGCTGAGTATTTCACCGGCATGGTGCGTGTTGATCCGCTATTCAATCCGCCCACTCCGGCGCGTGTTTTCGGTGCCAGTGTCACCTTCGAGCCCAGCGCTCGGACGGCATGGCACACCCACCCGCTGGGGCAGACTCTGATTGTGACGGCTGGTTGTGGCCGAGCACAGCGCTGGGGAGGCCCGATCGAGGAAATTCGGCCGGGTGACGTAGTCTGGATTCCGCCCGGTGAGAAGCATTGGCACGGCGCCACTCCAACCACGGCGATGACCCATATCGCCATTCAGGAACAGCTCGACGGCAAAGCGGTCGACTGGATGGAACAGGTCAGCGACGAACAATACTCGGGCTGACGAAGAGCCGGAAAAGGGAGGAGCCAACAGGAGCGTAAATTCATGTACAAGGCGAAGGCTTACTCCGCTCGCAGCGACTCCACGGGGTTCACACCCGCGGCGCGGCGAGCAGGGAGGTAGCTGGCGAGCGCGGCCGTCGCGATGAGCCCGAGCGACACCGCGGCGTACGTTGCCGGGTCGACGGACTTTACCCCGAACAGCAGGGACGACATCAGGCGTGTCAGCGCGGGCGCGGCGGCTAGTCCGCAGGCAACTCCGATGCCCGCCAGTCCCAATGCATGGCAAACGAACATTCGCATCAGTTCCTGGTCCTGGGCGCCGAGCGCCATTCGAATGCCGATCTCCCGCCTACGCTGTGACACCGAATAGGCGATCACGCCGTAGAGTCCCACGACCCCGAGCAACAGAGCCATTCCCCCAGCGATCGCCAGCATCACCAGTGTGAACGAAGTCCGCGCCATGGATTTTCTGTAGAGGTAGTCCAGCGTGTGGACATCTGCCAGCGGAAGATTGCGGTCCACTGACCACACGGCCCGCCGCACCTCGTTCATCAAGCTTTCCGAACCGGCGCGCGGGCTGCGAATGGAGAAGGCCACGTAGCGGCTCACCTCAATATCGTTGGTCTCGAAACGCGCTGCCAGGATGGGCCAATACACCGCACTGGGCGGTTCTTTTTCCATGCCATCGTCGTGGATGTTCCCTACAACGCCGACGACCTCTCGCCAGTCGTCCTTCGTGGTTACGCGAATTTCCTTACCGAGTGCGTTGGCAGGATTGTGCCAGTATTCGCGCGCCAGTTTTTCGGAGACGATGGCCACCGGAACCTTATTGTAGATATCGCTCCAGGTGAGATCCCGGCCGGCGAGGAGCGGCGTGCCCAGGGTTTTGAAAAAGCCCGGCGCCACGAACCTGAACCGGTGGAGCGGGAGCTCACCTGAAGAGTAGGCGCGGTCCTTTGCGAAGACCGGACCAGTCCATTCATTACCATCCATGGGGATACTCATGGAGAGGCCGACTGAGGAGACGCCCGGAATGGCCTCGATCTCATGCAAAATCTCCTCCTCCATGCGGACCACGCGCTCGGGCTCTTTCACCTGTGTGTCGGGAATGTCGACGCGGAAAGTCTGGAGTTCCGAAGGCGCGACGAATCCGGGGTCCACTCCGGTCAAAGCTCGGAAAGTGCGAATCATGAGTCCCGAACTGATCAGCAGAACCAGCGCCAGCGCCACTTGCACGATCACCAGCACGCTGCGCGCCCGATGCCGCTGCCGGCTTTCGCTCATTGAACGTCCGCTCGCGCGCAGTCCGGTTCCCAGGCGCGCGCCAGCGTATTTCCAGACCGGGATGGAACCGAAAAGCAGGCTCGCGACGAGTGATAATGCCAGCGTGAACAGCACGACAGTCCCGTCGACGCCGATTTCATCGAGACGCGGCAGCCCCGCCGGCGCCAAGGCGACCAAGCCCCGCAAGGCTCCATAGGCCAGCGCCAGACTGAGCACGCTTCCAAGCAGCGCCAGAATGAGACTCTCAAAAAACAATTCCGCGGCCAGGCGGACCCGGCTTGCGCCTAACGCGGCGCGGATGGAAAGTTCCTGCTCGCGTCCTTCCGTACGGACCAGAAGCAAGTTGGCCACATTGGCGCAGGCGATGAGCAACACCAATCCGAGGCCACCCATCAGAACCCACAGGACCTTGCCCACGTCGCCCACCACGTCTTGCTTCAGCGTCCGAAGGTTCGGCCCGATTCGCGCGTCTTCAAACATCTTGAGGCTGAAGCCCGGCGGCGGCGGAAAACTTCTCTCTTCGATGGGGATCATCCGGGCCACGTCAGCGTTGGCCTGGGCCAAAGTGACTCCTGGTTTGAGCCTGGCGATGGCATCATAGTTGAATTCCCCTAAAAAGGTTTTGGCGCGGTCAAGCGTCAAGGGCTCGATCAGGGCAAGGTCGCGTTGATCGTGGAAGCGGAATTCTTGCGGCAGCACCGCGATAATTTGTTGCAATTTTCCATCCACGGTCATCGTCTTCCCAATCACTGAGCGGTCGCCGCCGAATTTGCGTTGCCAGTACGCGTAAGTCAGCATTACCTTGTCCCCGCCGCCGGGGGAATTGTCCGCCTGCGTGAACGAGCGGCCGAGCACAGGTGATATCCCCAGAATGGGAAGTAGGCCATCGGTCACCGCGAGGGCCGGCACGTGCTCCGGCTCCCCGAGGCCAGTGATGTTCACCGAGTAGCCTGTATAGATACCAAGGTCCTGAAAAGTGCGGCTCTGCTCGCGAAAGATGAAGTAGTTTGATGGGGATAGATGCAGATTCCTGACGTTGACGCCGGGAGCCGTGAGCCGGACGGCAGCCAGCTCCTCCGAGTGAGGAAAGGGCAGGGGTTTCAGCAATACGCCTTCGAGCACACTGAAAATCGCCGTGTTCCCACCCATACCCACGGCAAGCGTGAGCAGCGTGACTGCCGTGAAAAAGGGCGTACGCCCAAGCCTCCTTAGAACCTGCCTGAGTTGAATCGTCAAGGATCCCATAAACTTACCCCCCCCGGCCGCGCTGGACGTGCTTCCAGGCGGAACCGCCCTCATGGGCGTGAACAGCATGTGGACGCCCTGACGCTTGATACGTTGAGAGGTAAACGGGGGTTCCAGGAATCTGAACGACTGGGGGCCTGCATCCGGCAGGTAGGCAGCAGGTACCGCAGAGTTTCGCTTCTCAGAAACTCTGCGGCTTTTTACTCCTCGCGGGCCAGGCCCGACCATGACGCGTGAGGTTCAACGAGAACAAGATTCGCCGAACAGCATCGAGCTCACATGTAACCAACGAGTCGACGTTCATCAGAATAAGAGCCGCAGAGTTTGGACTGCACAAACTCTGCGCTTGTATCTACCCGCTGACACCCGACACCTGTTCGACGCCCTCCCCGAGCCGACGGTCGCAGGTGCGAGTGATCTTTTGGTGACCAAAATGAAAGTCGGCAGTGAACCAAGTGTCGGACATGACGGTGTGATGCCTTGATGTGGGCAGAGGGACGGCAAGCCAAGAGGTGTGGTGCGTCAGGCTGCCGCTCGGCGGCGTCCGGCCGGAACGAAGACGATCTTGACCCGCCTGCCTGTCGCCGCTGCAATTCGCCGCAACATAGAAAGGGAGTGCCCCTCGTAGTCGGCGTCCTCCAGCCGGCAAACGACGGAAGCTGTCGTTCCCACTTTGGCTGCAAGTTGGCGCTGGCTGAGACCAGCCCGAGTCCGCAGCTTGTAGATTTGGCTTGCGACGTCAGCCGCGAAGAGCTCTTCCTCAAAAGCAGCAGCCAGCTCTCGGTCGTCGCCGATGTAGCGATCATATGTATACTGCAAAACTTTAGACTTGAATCGCCGCTGGTCGGCCATATTACCTCCCTGGCTTAAACGTGTGGGCGGTCGGATCGAGTTCAAATGCCGATTTGGCCCCGATGGCCTTCTCGATCTCCCGCGCGGGCACCTCACGTTCCTTCAAGATGCCGTGAGTCAAAACTACCGCCGTTCTTCCGTGGAAGAAATAGAGCATGCGGTAATGAGTTCCCTGGTAGCTCGCCCTCAACTCGTAGACGCCATCTCGAAGGAAGTCCGCCTCTGGGCGTCGAAGGTCGTGTCCCAAATCCTCCAGACGTTTGACGCGCGCGAGGCACTTTAGCCGAGCCTCTTGCGGAAGGCCATCCAACCATGCAATCAAAGCTGGCGTTTTGCCCTCCGCTTCCTGGTAAAAGATAACCTCAAGGGCCGGCATGTCGCCTCCTTCTTATGTTCGCATTATTGCGAACATCTGTCAACTCCGCCTTGTCCAGCAACGCCAGAGTTGGCGCTTTCCGCCGTGCGTGATGCCCTCGGCCGTAGCAGGAGTCCGAAGAGCAGGTTTCAGGCGCCGGGGGTCAGGTCTCAGGGGCTAGCACGGGCGAGAGAAGCTCTAAAATAATTCCGTGAGGGCCGGCTTTGCACAGCGTAAGTTGTTGAATAATCGTCAGAGACATATGACCTTTCTCAATTATTTCACAGCCTCCGACGCTGACGCACCATGCGCCGGGGGGCGGAAAGTACTGGCAGGGATCAGGGGGCGGGGTCGCAGACGCGGGGAAGGAGGTTAGGCAGGAACTCTCTTTTGCCCAGCTCCGGGCGCTTGCGCCGACACTTCGGGCAAACCAGGATGATGCTGGCCACGCGCTCGCCTTCCATTCGCTGCACATGCCACCCTACGTCGATGGCTTCTTCCGCAGCAGGTAGCTTTCGGTCGCAATGCCAGCAGCGGCCTTTGCCCGTCGAGCAAATCGCGTGCAGAGCCGCATGGACGTCAAGGTAAGACGATTCACTTGCTTTGACCAGCCTCAAGCTCACCTCCTGCTGCCTTCAGGTAATTCTCGGCCATGGCGACGAAGTGTGCAGCCTTCAAGAACACGGACTCGGCTGCATCGCGTGGAATACGGTCTTCCTCTCTTGTACCGTAAACGTCCAACTTACGCAGCCGGTAAGCCTCGCGAAGGTCATCGAAAAGGCCCGGCTCAATCCGCCCCGTCTCTACAAAGACTTTGCCGAAGGTATCGAGCCACTTCGAGCAGGGTGGGTAGTCCTTGCCTTCGGCGGCGCCCATGGCCTTCGCCGCATCAAACATGGCGAAGTACGCGCGATCTAAGGTGCCGCTTGGCGTGCCGTGGACGCGCAGAATGTCTGCCGATTCGAGATTGTCCTTGGATTTTCGAAGCCAAGCCTGGGTCACGGCATTCATCGCATTGCTATCGCCCCGCAGGGGCACAATATAGTAGCCGGGGGCAACGCCCCCGGAAAACGGGTCCAACCACCCCCGACCCTGAAAGGGTCGCATGAGACCTCAGGACCACAAGTAGCGCTCGTCATATTGAACCCGGTATTTGTTCAGCAGCGTGACGAGCTCTTGCTCGAAGGTCAGCTTCTTGTGCCTTTCCTTCTGGCCGGCAATGTAGCGCTGCAAGGCTTCCACCTGTGACTGCCCGATGGTGAAGGCACCATACCCGTCTTGCCAGCCGAACGTCCGCAGGGCCGTCCCCTTGGTCTTGATCCACTTCGAGGAACTCTTCTTAATCTCTTCCATCAGGCGGCTCAGAGCCATGTTCTTCGACTGCGAGATCAACAGGTGAACATGATTGGTGGTTCCTCCGGCGGCAAGACAGAGTGAGTCAAGGTTCTTCGCCGTTCCGGCCATGTAGGCGTAGAGTTCGGGTTCCACTTCTGGGGTAATCATCGGGCGCCGGTCCTTCGTCGAGAAGACAACATGCACGCTCAAGCATACCAGCGTCTGCGCCATGTCCTTCCCTTCTCCCGATGTGACCCTTTCAGGGTCAAGCCAACCGGGGTGCCTGCTTTCCGGGGGCGTTGCCCCCGGCTACTTTATGAATCCCCTTCGGGGATTCGCAGGCATCGCAACACGCGCCACGTCTGCGCCATGCCCTTCTCTTCTCCCGATGTGACCCTTTCAGGGTCAGGCCGACCGTGGGTGCCTGCTTTCCGGGGGCGTTGCCCCCGGCTACTCTATGTATCCCCTTCGGGGATTCGGCACCGGCACCTCAAGTTTACGAGCAGCCGCTGGTTGAGCCGCAATTCATGCAGCGGTAGCACGAGCCGTTGCGGACCATGATGGCGCCGCAATCGGAGCAGCTTGGCGCGTCCTCACTGTGTTCGACGCCCGCCAGTCCCGGCTGGCCCATTTCCGCGCCTGCAATCCCGCCCGCCGCCTGGGTGAACTGCGTGGCCAAGCCGGCGGCTTTCTCGACTTCCGTGCCGTTCAGCGAAGCGACGCTGGCATCCTCCTGGGGCTGCGCATCCTTGGGCAGGAACTTGCAGGCCATCCAGCGGAAGATGTAATCCATGATGGACTTCGCATAGTGGATCTTGGGGTTATTGGTCCAGCCGCTGGGCTCGAAGCGCATGTGGCTGAACTTGTCGCAGAGCACCTTGAGCGGCACGCCGTATTGCAGGGCCAGGGAGACGGCGGTGGCGAAAGAATCCATCAAGCCGGAGACGGTGGAGCCCTCCTTGGCCATGGTGATGAAGATCTCGCCCGGCTGGCCGCCCTCGTAAAGGCCCACGGTCAGGTAACCCTCATGCGCGCCCACGGAAAATTTGTGGGTGATGGCGCGGCGTTCGTCAGGCAGCTTGTGGCGGTAGGGCTTGGGCGTGGACGCCACCAGCGCGGGACCGGGGGCTGGGGGCTCGGGGCTGGCGGTCCTTTCCTGAGCTCCTTCTGCTTCGTGCCTTCTGTCTCCTGAATCCTGAATACTGGATCCTGGATCCTGCTCTTGGGGCTTCGCATCCGAGGTGTTGAGCGGCTGGGAGCGCTTCGACCCGTCACGATAGATGGCGATGGACTTCAGGCCCAGGCGCCAACCCTCGGTGTAAGCATTGGCGATTTCTTCCGGCGTCGACTCCTCGGGCATGTTGACCGTTTTCGAAATAGCGCCGGAGAGGAACGGCTGCACGACCGCCATCATGCGCACGTGCCCCATGTAGTGGATGGAACGCTTGCCGTTGGCGGGCTTCAGGGAGCAATCGAAAACCGGCAGGTGCTCCGGCTTCAGGCCTGGAGCGCCCTCGATGGTGCCGTGCTGGTCGATGTAATTCACGATGTCGGCGGCCTGCGGGGGCGTGTAGCCGAGTTTCAACAGAGCTGTGGGAACCACGTTGTTCACGATCTTGATCAGCCCGCCGCCCACCAGCTTCTTGTACTTGACCAGCGCCAAGTCGGGCTCAATGCCGGTGGTGTCGCAATCCATCATGAAGCCGATGGTCCCCGTGGGCGCCAGCACCGTCACCTGGGCGTTGCGGTAACCGTACTTCATGCCGCTCGCCAGGCAATCGTCCCAGAGCTTCTTCGCGCTCTCCAACAAGTTCTCGGGAACCTTGTGAGGGTTGATCTTCCCCAGCGCCTGGCGGTGCATCGCGATCACGCCCAGGAAGGGATCGCGGTTCAGCGGGTAGCCGGCGCAGGGACCGAGCTCGGCCGCCATGCGGGAGGATTGGAGGTACGCCTCGCCGTGCATCAAGGCGGTGATAGCAGCGGCGAAGTCGCGGCCAGCGTCCGAGTCATAAGGGAGGCCGCTGGCCATGAGCAGCGCGCCCAGGTTGGCGAAACCCAGTCCCAGCGGGCGGAAGTCATGAGAATTGACGGCAATCTTCTCCGTGGGATAGCTGGCGTTGTCCACGATGATATCCTGCGCGGTAATCATCACGTCCACGGCCTGACGGAAGGCCTCAGGGTCGAACTTGCCATCAGGCGCGAGGAACTTCATCAGGTTCAGCGAGGAGAGGTTGCAGGCGGAGTCGTCCAAAAACATGTACTCGCTACAAGGATTGGAGGCGTTGATGGGGGCCGTGGCCTTGGAGGTGTGCCACTTGTTGATGGTGGTGTGGAACTGCACCCCCGGGTCGCCGCATTGCCAGGCCGCTTCCGCAATCTTCGTCATCAGGTCGCGCGCGCGGTAGGTCTTCGCCGGCTCGTCCGTGGAGATCTGGCGCGTGGTCCATTCCTTGTCCTCCACCACCGCCTTCATGAACTCATCCGTCACCCGCACGCTGTTGTTGGCGTTCTGGAAAAAGATGGAGCTGTAGGCTTCGCCGTCGATGGCGCTGTCGTAACCGGCGTCCACCAGCGTCCAGGCCTTGCGCTCTTCCTTGGCTTTACACTCAATGAATTCGACAATATCCGGGTGTTCAATATTCAGGATTACCATCTTGGCTGCGCGGCGCGTCTTGCCGCCCGATTTGATGACCCCTGCAAACGCGTCATAGCCCTTCATAAACGATAGGGGACCGGAGGCCACACCGCCGCCCGACAGCGGCTCCACTGAGGACCTGAGTGGCGAGAGGTTCGTACCCGTGCCCGAACCCCATTTGAAGAGCATCCCTTCCGTCTTGGCCAGAGTCAGGATGCTATCGAGGTTATCTTGGACAGAGTTAATAAAGCAGGCAGAGCACTGCGGGTGACGATAGGCCTCGGTCTCCTTCTTGACGCCGCCCGTGGCCGCATCCCAGTACCAGCCGCTGCCTTGCGAATTCCGATGGTACTTGTGCCACAGACCGCAGTTAAACCATACGGGTGAATTGAATGAAGCTTTTTGACGAACCAGGAGGTGAACCAGTTCGTCGTGGAAGTTCTTGGCGTCCTCCTCGGTGCGGAAGTAACTGCCCTCCACCCCCCACTGCGCGATGGTGTCAGCCACGCGGCTGATCAGCTGCCGCACACTCGATTCGCGCTCCGGCGTGCCCAGCTTTCCGTGGAAGTACTTCGAAGCCACGATGTTGGTGGCGGTCTGCGACCAGTCGCTCGGCACTTCCACATTGCGCTGCTCGAAGATCACCAGCCCCTTCTCGTTCTGAATGGACGCCGTCCGCGACTCCCACTCGATCTCATCCAAGGGATGAATGCCGGGCTTGGTGAAAAAGCGCTTCACATTAATGCCCGGTTGGCTTGCGCCCTCCTTCGTCGGAGTCGCGGCTTTTGTTGCCATCGAAACGGCATCCCTCTCTGTCATCTTGGCCTCCTCCTGTAGGAACTGGCGGTTAGTCTCTGAATTGCGGTGAGTCGTGATCCCGATGAGCATCGGGATCGCCTCGCTCCTCTGGCCGCGCCCCTCTCCGAGCGCAACCAGCCCCCGCACTCGACTTGCAGGAATCTAATCCAACCCGTTCGGTTTGTCAAGCCGAAAAACACAACATATGGTGGTTCTCTCTTAAGCACATTCAAAATGTTGTGGAAAACGCTTAGCGCCCGCGAGGGGGATTGATCTCCCGGTAAGCCGGGCCGAAGGGCTTCCAGGGCCGGTGTGAGTTGAAAGACAGATTTAGCTCGGGAGAGGCGCCTTCAGATTAGATTTGTTGAGGGCTCGGACGAGTTGGCCTTCGACTGCCTCTTTCGAACTCCCGCGCGCAACGGCAATCTCATCAACCAGGAGTTGCCAGGCGCGATCCATCATCTTTTTCTCGCGGAACGAAAGAGGCTTGGCCTGGTTCAGGATGATGAGAGTCTTCAAGACTTCCGCGACCTGTTGAAGCGACCCGCTCCGCATCTTCTCGGAATTCTCCTTGAACCGCCCCTTCCAATCCTGCGGAGACTTGCTCTGGCCCTTCTGCAAGTAGTCGACGATGGTGCTTATCTCGCTGGTCCTGGTCACCCGGCGCAGACCTACGTTGACCACGCTGCTGATAGGAACGATCACCCGCATGGTGCCCGAGGTAAGCCGAAGCAGATAAAACATTTCGGGCTGACCAGTTAAGTTTCGCGTGGAAATCTGTTCGACGATACCCACACCCTGGTTGGGATAGACGACCTTATCCCCTATCTGAAACGGCATAAGTGTCCTCGGTGGTAGTAAGGATGATTGAATCCAATCCTTAGAGTAGCTCTGCCGCGGTCGAAAGTCAATGGGGGCACGCACGGGGGCGCTCGCACGGGTGGCGTCCCAATTACAATGTAGGCCCGCCTCCCGCCATGGCGGGACGGCCTAGGCCGGAGCAAGCCCCGGCCCTACGGCGCATATTACGACACTACCGCTCGCACAGGAGATGCGGCTTCCGCCGCACGCCAACATCAAGATGCGAAGTGGAAAGCATTGTATACTAAGGGTGGAGGTTTCCAGGGCTGATTCCATATGTTGCAGAGGTTTCTAGTCGGTAGCGCCGTCGTGTTGATTTTGATTGCCAGCCAGATTTTCTGGGTTCGGCAAATGCGAAAGTGGGGAACATCCCTAATCCCGAGCGCCGCCTGGCGCCGTCGCGTTAGCATCGCGGGCTTGGTGTGTTATCTTCTGTTGTTCGCCTATAACTTCCTTGGTGGCCTGCGAAGCGCCGAAGCCACACATCTCACTTTACGCGCCGCTCTGCTCCAAGCGCCGTTCGGTTGGTGGATTATTTGCTCCCTAGCGGGTTTTCTTATCGCGATCCCTTTGGGGCTGGCGGACCGGATTGCCAGCGCCGCCCGTTGGGTTTACCAGAGGGTCGTCCAAGCCGGCCGCGCCATCCCGCTGCCAAGCCCTGTGTCACTTGCGCGTCGTCGTTTCCTTGAGAAAACGGCCCTGGCGATGACCACGGCCCCGTTCGTTGCGGGCGCTTACGGGATGTTCTATGAGCGTCTCAACCTCGAAGTCTCTCATCGGCGAATCAAGATACCTCGGCTCCCCAGTGTCTTCGAGGGTTTCCGGATCGCCCAGCTTTCGGATATCCACATCGGTCCGTTCATGACCGCCGAAGAGATTCGACGCTACGTCGGCATCGCCAACGGGCTCAAGCCAGAACTGCTCGCGCTCACGGGTGACTTTGTCACCTGGGACTCCTCCACTCAATCCGCTGTGGTTGAAGCGCTGGCGGGGATCAAGGCCCCCTTCGGGGTTTACGGCTGCCTCGGCAATCACGAAATGTGGGCGAAGGTGGAGGATTCCGTCACTTGCCTTTTCGCACACCGAGGCATTCGCATCCTGCGGGGCGAGCGGGCTCTCATAAGGTCCGGGGGTGATGTCATCAACTTGCTCGGAGTGGACTACCAGACGCGCTCCCCAATGGGACCACGGGGCCAGCGTTTGGTGCGAGAGTACCTTCAGGGTGTGGACCGCCTGATGGCGCCCGGCACGGCTAACATTCTGCTCAGCCACAACCCCAACACTTTCGACCGCGCGGCCGAGCTGGGGATTGACCTCAGCCTTGCCGGACACACCCACGGTGGTCAGGTGACGCTCGAGTTTGTCCATCCAGACCTCTCCCCCAGCCGCCTCATTACTCCCTACGTCAGAGGATGGTTTGAGAAACCAGGCGGCCAGCTCTACGTCAATCGGGGCATCGGAACCATCGGTGTCCCTATCCGATTCGACGCCCCCCCCGAAATCACGGTTTACGAATTGGTCCGCTCGTAGGAGAACCCCTTGCTAAGGCCAGCCGAGGCAGGGCCTGCCTCGGCTGGTGATGGGGGTGTAGGACTCACCATGGCCCACCGAATTTCGCACGGAACATCCCCCACTCATGCTTCGTAATTCTTTCTTGGAGCGTATGCGGGGCACTGCGCTGGCACCCCGCTCTGCGTTGACTGAAACCTGGTCACGGCCTATGATGTACACGCCGCACTGGAGGTAAGATGGAAAAACCCATGGCACGGCTTTCCCTTTTGCTCTTGGTTCTCCCGCTATTGGTGATCGCCGGCTGCAATACGGAGGATTGGGATGCCGGCCCACCGCGAACGGAATCGCAGACAGTCAAGCTGGGTGATGCCAAGTCGGCCCGAGTCGAGATCGACATGTCCGCAGGTGAGTTGAGCGTCGGCTCCGGCGCAAAGGAGCTGCTCGAGGCTGACTTCTCATACGGCAGCCCTTCATCAAGACCTGAGGTGGAATACAACGTGAGCGGAGGTGTGGGCCAGCTCACGGTCCGGCACCGAGGCTCAGTTCACGGTCGCGGAAGTGGTCACAACAATTGGGATTTGCACCTCAGCAATAAGGTGCCCTTAGAACTGAAAGTGGACCAGGGTGCAGGCCGCGCCAGGCTCACTCTGGGAGGCCTCTCACTCAGCAGGCTGGATGTCGACCTTGGGGCGGGGGAAACCATCGTGGATTTGACCGGCGATTGGAAGAATAACCTCACCGCCAACATCGATGGTGGGGTAGGCAGAGCTACCGTCCGGCTTCCCAGCGACGTTGGCGTGCGTGCCACCGCACACGGCGGCATCGGCGCCATCAACGTCCGCGGCCTGATAAAAGAGGGTGACGCCTATGTCAACGAGGCCTACGGAAAGTCGCCTATCACGGTTGAGGTGAAAGTCGAAGGCGGTGTCGGCGAAATCAACTTGGAACTCGGCGGCGCCCCGCCCTCCGTGTGAGGATCCCAAACCTCGAGGTGAAGTCATGAAGGTTGTCGACCCGGTATGCAAGATGACGATTGATTCCGAGAAGGCTGCTGCCACCAGCGAACATAAAGGGCAGACGATTTATTTCTGCGCCAAGGGCTGCAAGGCGAAGTTCGATCGGGAACCGGAGAAGTACCTTGGGAAATAGCGGCGGCGCTGCAGTCCGCCGCAAGACCCGGAACCCCATCCAGGGGAGGCAAGCGCTCCTACGCTCGCGCCACCAGCAGATTCTCCCTGACCTGCTTTTCGTCCACCATATTCGAAATCACGGCGGACGATCTCTGAAATAATGGCCTGCGATACCCGCCCGCGTGTTCCTGAGCCTCGAAGACTAGTTTCCAGTTTCGAGTTTCTATTTTCGAATTTCGAGTTTCCAGTTTCCGCGAGTTGCATTACGCTTTTCCGATGAACGGTGAGGAAAGGTAATGGTTTATCTACGTGTGCAGCGCCGACGGCAATTCTGTGTGCGCTGCAATTAACTCATGTAGAATTAGGATTGCGGGGATAAAAGAGGTGGCAAATCCAGCGCATACGGAACGGACTAATTGAAAGGAAAGAAATGAACGGCGGCAAGTGGCGACGGTCAGGCAAGAGACTCGGGGCGTCAATGATCTTGGCGCTTCTTTTCCTGGCGCCGGGCATGGCTTGGGGTGTCGAGAGCCTGAAGTCCAAGCCGGGCTTCAACCTTTTTAAGATGCAGCAGGACGTCCAGTTGGGGAAGGAGAATGCTGAGCAGATTGATAAGGAGCTTCCCCTCGTAACGGACCCGCAGGTGCTACGCTATATCAACGATCTGGGACGGCGGCTGGCTTCATTGGCGCCCAATAACAATTCAGAATACGCCTGGACATTCAAAGTCATAAACAGTTCTGACATCAATGCCTTTGCCTTGCCGGGCGGGTACATTTACGTGAACCGCGGCGCCATCGTGGCGGCCGAGAATGAGGCGCAGATTGCGGGGGTGATGGCACACGAGAGCGGGCACGTGGTGATGCGCCACGGGACGCATGAGGTCTCACAGGCGTTGCTGGCCCAGGTACCGCTGGTGATCCTGGAAGGAATTCTTGGCCAGACGGGGAGTTTAACTGCCCAGTTGACGGAGATGGGCCTGAGCTTAGGCTTGAACTCGATTCTGCTGAAGAACTCACGCAGCGCCGAATCACAGGCGGACGAAGTGGGGGCTTACATCCTCTACCAGGCAGGTTACGATCCTCACGCTATGGCCCAGTTCTTTGAGATCGTCGCGAAGAAGTACCCGCAGAAAACGATTCAGTTCTTCGCCGATCATCCTGTTCCCGAAAACCGCATCAAGGCCGTGGACAGCGAAATCCCGCTGCTCGGGCCTGCCAAGGAATGGAAGACCGACAGCCCGGAATTTAAGGCCACGAAAGAGCGCCTCCTGAGTCTCCCGGCCCCACCCGGGGCAACACCTGCGCCACCCGCTTCCGCCGGTTCCTCTGGTCCTCCTCCTGCGCCTTCGAGCCGGTTAATCAAGTTTGAGGGCAAGGGATTTTCAATTGATTACCCTGACAACTGGCAGATGCAGCAGAACGAAGATGCCGTCGCTCTCATCCCGCCCGGGGGAATCGTGGAGGTCGCAGAATCCGGTTCGGCCCAGGCTTATGGCACTTCTATTAGTCGATTCCAACCCCAAAGTTCCCGGCAGGGTAATTGGGGATTGGTGGATGCTACGCAGGAATTGCTGGATACGATGCGCCTGTCGAACCCCAACCTGCGGGTGATAAAGCAAGGTGGCATGAAACTCGAGGGGCGTGCGGCCCTTTTTACCTTGCTTGAAACCGACTCGCCGCTTCAAGGTCAGAAAGAGCGAGACCTGCTGGTCACAACGCGCCAGAGTGACTCCCTGTTTTCGCTCATCTTTATTGCCCCCGAGTCGTTATTTGACGCCTACAAGCCGACCTTCGACGCCATGCTGCAAAGCCTCCAACTTCAGTAGAGCAGGTGTCAGGGGCTCGACCAGGGTTCAGGAGTCAGGATTCAGGATTCAGGACACAAATCTTAGACGGGCGCCGACATCAGAATCTGAGGTAATTTAGGCAGGCTTTCCAGAGTCCCGCCTCGGCGGGCGCCTTCTTCTCGGTACGCACGAGCATGGGGAGCCTTGAAGCAGGACCAGCTATCCCGCATTTCTCACCAAGGGTCTGGAAGGGCGGGGCTTCAGCCCCGCCGTTACAAGGCCTTCCTGATTATTCCTGTGTCCCGTGCCCCGCGCAGTCCGTCAGCCGACGGACAGCGCGGGGCACGGGACCAACAGAGGGCGGGAGCCGCGATTCCGGCGGGGCTGAAGCCCCCGCCCTTCCGGCAGCCCACTAAGAGCGTCCAAACGTGGTGAGAAATCCGGGCTAGCTTTTCTCACACATGGCAAAACCAGCCCAAAGAGGACTTGCGAAGAAGAACAGGCTTTCCTTAACGTGTTTACGGAGGTAAAATAGAACTCCAGCCTTGCTCATAAAGATTTGCCCGGGCTGTGGGTCGTGGGGCGCCACATTGGCCTAGGCGCATTCTGAAGTCACACATGTTTGATGCTTTACAAGGTCGTTTCCAGAAGGTTTTCAAGTCCTTGCGCGTTCAGGGAGTTCTGAACGAGGAGGTGGTGGACGAGACCCTGCGCGAGGTGCGGCTTGCCCTGCTCGAGGCCGACGTCAACCTGAACGTGGTCAAAGCCCTGCTCGACCGGGTACGCGTGAAAGCCCTGGGGGAAGAGATTCGGTCAAGCTTTTCGGGGGGCCAGGAAGTGGTTCGGATCGTTCGCGATGAGCTCATTGAAATTCTTGGGCGCGAGGCCTCGCTTCTTACGTTTTCGAAGGAATACCCCACGGTTTTCCTCCTGGTGGGATTGCAAGGTTCCGGCAAGACTACCACGGCAGGCAAATTGGCGCTTTGGCTTTCCAGCCGCAAGCGGCGACCCATGCTGGTTTCAACGGACGTTTACCGTCCCGCAGCGCGCGAACAACTCGCCGTGATCGCCAAGGCGATCCAGCTTCCCTGCTTTGCCGCCCCGGGAATTGACTCGCCTATCGATTTGGCGCTGGCGGCGCGCAAGGACGCGGCGGACCGCGGGCATGATGTGCTGATCGTGGACACTGCCGGGCGCCTGCACATCGATGAAGAGATGATGCAGGAAGTCAGCGATCTACGCACCCGCCTGCGCCCCAGCGAAGTGCTTCTGGTGGCCGATGCCATGGTCGGCCAGGACGCCGTGCGCAGCGCCCAGGACTTCCACGAGCGGCTGGGAACCACCGGTGTGATCCTGACCAAGCTCGACGGGGACGCGCGCGGCGGCGCGGCGCTCTCCATCCATCACGTCACCGGCCAGCCCATCAAGTTTATCGGAGTGGGCGAGAAATACGATGCGCTGGAAGTCTTTTACCCGGACCGGATTGTGTCGCGCATCCTGGGCATGGGCGATATTCTTTCCCTGATCGAAAAGGCGGAAGAGAAGATTGATAAACAGAAGGCGCTGGAGGTCCATCGCAAGCTACAATCGGATACTTTCACGTTGGAGGATCTTCGAGATCAGCTTCGCCAAGTGCGGAGCCTCGGGCCGATGGACCAGATGCTCGGCATGCTCCCCCAGGTGGGCATTTTCAAGGACGCCGGTAAGGCGCGCGTGGACGAGAAGGAGTTGACCCACATCGAGGCGATAATCAACTCCATGACTCCCCAGGAGCGCCGCAATCACGAGATTATCAACGGGCGGCGGCGCAAGAGGATTGCGAAGGGGAGCGGCACCAGCGTCCAGCAGGTGAATCAGGTCTTGAAACAGTACTTCCAAATGCGCAAGATGATGAAATCGTTCAGCCAGAACTTCCTGGGTCGACAACTCAGCCGGCTGAAGGTGCCGGCGGGGGAGGGCGGTGTGAACGTCTGAAGGATGCCTTTGTGAACACTGTCATTCCGACCCTGAGCGCAGCGAAGGGGAGGAATCTCGCTCTGGAAGCAAGGCGAGATTCCTCGTCGTCCCGATCAGATCGGGACTCCTCGGAATGACAGGCTAGGGGAGTTGTTCGGCTCAAGAGCAAGCGGCAGTTTGACCGGTGCGAAATGCCGCGGGTTTCGTAGCTTTCAAAACTTGGATGTCAAGGGGGACGATTGTTAAGGATACGTTTGGCCCGAACAGGAGCCAAGAAGAAGGTCAGTTACAGAATTGTGGTCATTGATGGCGAGAAGGCACGCAATGGGCGCTTCCTGGAGATACTTGGTCACTACAATCCGCGGCGGCATCCTCCGGAGTTGGTCTTTGATAAAGAACGCGCGAACTATTGGATCAGCCGGGGTGCCCAGCCTTCGGAGACGATTCAGAGCCTGCTTAAGAACGTGCCGGAAGTCCCGAGCCAGAGCTGATGACACTCGGGCGGTTGCCGGGTTCAGGCCGGTGCGAGTTGCAATCATTTGTTCTAACACACCCTTTCCATTTCGGGATTCAAGTATGAGCTGCGTACTAGGGAGGGCCACATGAAGGAACTGATCGAAGCAATCGCAAAGGCGCTGGTCGACAATCCTGACCAGGTGTCGGTGCGGGCCGTAGAGGGCGAGCAGGTGACGGTGTTGGAACTTCGCGTGCACCCTTCAGACCTGGGGAAGGTCATCGGCAAGCAAGGCCGAACGGCACGCTCCATCCGCACGATTCTCAATGCCGCGGGGATGAAGCTGAAGAAGCGATACACCCTGGAGATTCTCGAGTAGGAGGTCCCTCGGAATCGCTCCCGGAGCGCGGGCGTCTCGCCCGCATGTAGCAGTGGGCAGGATGCCCGCACCGCAGCGGGCGAGACGCCCGCGCTCCGGAAGGCGCGTAGGGATTGGGCAAACTTGGCCGAGGACGTGCCAGATCGCTTCCTTGCTGTCGCTCGCGTCGTTCGTCCACAGGGACGCCGGGGGGAAGTCCTGGCCGAACCGCTGACGGATTCTTCCTCACGCTTCCAAGGACTCCGGCAGGTGTTCCTGGAGAATCCTGGAAAGGCTCCTCAGCCCATCAAGGTAGAGAATGTCTGGCCCCACAAGGGCCGGGTGGTGATCAAGTTTTCGGGTGTCGATTCCATCGATGGCGCCTCTCGCCTGAAAGGCCTGCATGTGCTGATTCCGGCGGAAGAGAGAATGCCACTTCCTCCGAATCACTATTACCTCTGGGAACTCCAAGGGTGCCGCGTCGTTACGGACCGCGGGGGAAGGCGAGTGGAGGTGGGCACGGTTACGGAAATCGAGCCCACGGGCGGTGTTGATGTTCTTCACGTGGCGACATCGCGCGGAGAAGTTCTGATTCCCCTGGCCCAGGCCATCTGCACGAAGATCGACACGGAAGCGAGGACGATCTTCATTGACCCGCCCGAGGACTTGTTGGACTTGAATGCATGACGTTTGACGTTATCACCATCTTTCCGGACTTCTTCAACAGCATGCTGGAGCACGGCGTGCTCAAGCGCGCGATCGCCGGCGGCCAGGCCAGCATCCGCTTGCATGACTTGCGCGACTTCACCGAGGACCGCCACCGAACCGTGGACGACCGGCCCTTCGGGGGCGGGCCCGGAATGGTTTTTAAGCCCGACCCGGTTTTCAAAGCCGTCGCCGCGCTGGAAGCTGGAATGCCGGGCCGGCGCCTCCCCGTGATCCTGCTTTCGCCACAGGGAAGGCTCTTTACCCAAACGGTGGCCGAGGAGTTGATGGGGCAGGATCGCCTCGTGCTGATTTGTGGCAGGTACGAGGGGGTGGACGAACGTATCGCGGAACACGTGGCCACCGACGAGATCTCGATTGGGGACTACGTGCTCAGTGGTGGGGAACTTCCTGCCGCGTTGATTATGGAATCCGTGGTCCGCCTCCTGCCAGGAGTTCTGGGCAACGAAGAATCCGCGCCCCAGGATTCCTTCACGACCAGGCAGGCAGGCTCCCGCGAATTCCGACACGGCCTGCTCGATTTTCCCCATTACACACGGCCCGCAGAGTTCCAGGGTTGGAAAGTCCCGGAAGTCCTGCTTTCGGGGAATCACGAAGAAATTCGCCGCTGGCGCCGCCAGCGAGCGCTCGAGAAAACATGGCGGAGGCGGCCCGATTTGCTGGCCGGCTTTCCATTGAGCGAAGAAGACCGGCAATGGCTGGATGCCCTCCAGCGCGAGGGGTGCGAACCGGTCGTTATTTCAAGTTTGGGAGAACAGAAATTATGAACGCGCTCGAAAAGGTTGAACAACTGCAAATGAAGAAAGACTTGCCCTCGTTCCGGTCCGGAGACACCGTGCGTGTGCACGTCAAAATCAAAGAAGGCGACAAGGAACGAATTCAGGTCTTCGAAGGCACAGTCATCGGCCAACGGCGAGCCCGGAATCACTCCACCTTCACGGTTCGCAAGACCTCCTTCGGCCAGGGAGTGGAACGCATCTTCCCCTTGCACTCACCCATTATCGATAAGATCGAAGTGGTTCGTTCCGGCCGGGTGCGCCGCGCGAAGCTCTACTACCTGCGCAAGCTGCGGGGCAAGGCAGCGCGACTACGCGAGGTCCGAACAGAACAGGAAGCCTGAACAGCGGTTGTGGCTCACACCATGCCGGCCTTGCGAAACTCCGGTGAATTCAAGTGTACGCGGAAGCTGGAGGAGCAGGCCCTGCGCGCGGGGTGGCGTCTGGTTGCGGGATGCGACGAAGTGGGACGAGGCGCGCTCCTCGGCCCCCTCTATGCCGCCGCCGTCATTCTCGATCCCGCCCGACCCATCGCGGGCGTGGATGACTCAAAAAAACTCACTCCCCCTGAGCGCGAATCGCTTGCCCTACAAATCACTGAAAAAGCCCTTGCTTTCCAGGTTGTCTCCCTTTCGGCGGCGGAGGTTGATGCCCTGAACGTGTACGAGGCATCGAGGCAGGGAATGATCCGCGCGGTGCTGGCCCTCGACCCGGCTCCCGAATTCATCCTTACAGACGCCATGCCTCTCAAGGGCTCTCCCAAGGCCACCGGGTTTGTGATTCCTCACCGCGCGGTGATCCACGGCGACGCGCTCTCGGTCTCCATTGCCGCTGCCTCCATCCTGGCCAAAGTGGCCCGCGATGCGCATCTCCGAGCCCTCGATCGCTTGTACCCACAGTATGGCCTGGCAAGGAATAAGGGTTATGGGACGCGAAAACACCTTGAAGCTCTCGCTGTCTACGGTCCTTGTGCCGAGCACCGGAAAACCTATCAGCCTGTGAAGGATTTCCTGCTTCCGCTTTTCCCGTTTGCGGTTGCGCCGTAGCTTGCCTTACCTTTGGAGTGCGGCAGCTTGCTGCCGCTGGAGTTTGGACATTGGTTAGCCGCAAACAAGGGGGCTGCCCAAGGGGGGATGTCATTCCGAGCGCAGCGAGGAATCTCGCTCTGCGGTGAGGTGGATCGGAGCTCAAGGTGGACCAGGGGACTGGGTGGAAGAAAGAACCAGAGCGAGATTCCTCGCTGCGCTCGGAATGACAATGGGAGGGCCGACACTCGCATGGCATCGTTACTCATTAAAGGCGGCCACGTGATATCTCCCGAAGACCAATGGGACGGCGAGCTCGACGTGCTCGTCGAAGATGGCACGATTCGCCGCATCGCGCCGCAAATCAGCGAGGTGGCTGACGAGCTGGTGGAGGCAGCCGGCAAAGTCGTCTCACCGGGCTTCGTCGACATCCATGTTCACTTGCGCGAGCCCGGCGGTGAAATCTCCGAGACTCTGGAGACGGGATTGGCAGCCGCGGTGGCCGGAGGCTTTACCGCCGTCTGTCCCATGCCCAACACCAAGCCGGTTATCGACCGCCCGGAGCTGGTGCGCGCCATGATCGACAAAGCTCAGCGAATCGGCCTGGCCCGCGTGCTTCCCATCGCCGCAGTTTCAATGGGAAGCCAGGGGGAATCGCTTACCGATTTTCGGGCGCTGGCGGCGGCCGGTGCGGTGGCCTTTTCCGACGATGGCCGGCCGGTGAAGAATGCCGGCTTATTGAGGCGCGCTTTGGAAGTGGCGCGTGAGGTCAATGCCCCCTTGATGGACCACTGTGAAGACCCCAGCTTGAGCGCCTCCGGGGTGATCAACGAAGGCCCGGTCTCAAAGCAGCTTAAGGTCAGAGGCATTCCCAGCGCCTCGGAAGACGTTTGCGTGGCCCGCGATCTGATCGTCGCGGAGTCTGTCGGCGCGCGCCTGCACGTGTGTCACGTGTCCACCGCCCGTTCCATAGAGCTGGTACGCTTGGGCAAACGCCGTGGCATCCGCGTGACTTGTGAGGCGACGCCGCACCATTTCACGCTCACCGATGACGCGGTGCTCCAACACGGAACGAATGCCAAAGTGAATCCTCCGCTGCGCAGTGCCCAGGATGTTGAAGCCATTGTGGCAGGGCTTATGGATGGAACGGTTGACGCCATCGCCAGCGACCACGCTCCTCACGCCCCCGAACTCAAAGCCAAGCCTCTGGGCAGCGACGCCCCCTTCGGCATCATCGGTCTGGAAACGGCGCTGGGCCTGGCGCTTACGCAATTGGTCCACACCGGCAAGATCTCGATGTGGCATCTCGTCTCGTTGATGAGCACCAACCCGGCGCGTATCGTCAACCAGCCCTATGGCCGCCTTAGCGTGGGCGGGCCAGCCGACATCACCATCTTCGACCCCCAGCTCGAGTGGACCTACCACGCCGCCGCAGGCCGCTCCAAAAGCTGCAATTCGCCCTTCGATGGGTGGAAGTTTAAAGGCGCTGTCGTGGCGACTGTCGTCGGGGGAAAGGTCGTTTATCGCCGCGCGTAGCGACGCCTTTACGTGATAAGAGGCACACAACGCCGCTTGGAGAGCGCCCGCTCACTGTCATGCTGAGTCCGCCGCGGCGGACGAAGCATCTCGCCCTGCTGTTTCTCGGCAGGAAAGTCCAGAGCGAGATTCTTCGCTCCGCTCCGCTGCGCTCAGAATGACACCGGTGTGACATTTCTCAGCAACCTGTCAGGGGCGCTTCGTGCGGCTGCCAGGTTTGACGGCGGGGATGCCGGACTTGCAGAGAGGACATTCGGCGGGATTGTAGTTTTGAATGGATAAGGTTAACAGCGCCGCCTTGGGCACACCGAGGTCGGCCGCGCCGCCGCTGCGGTCGATCAGCGCCCCGGCGCCGACCACCTTCCCTCCGGCTTCCTCAACACATCTCATCGTTTCACGCGTCGAGAGGCCTGTGGTCATCACGTCTTCCACGACGAGTGTCGGCTCACCGGCAGCCAGGCTGAATCCCCGGCGCAGGGTCATGTTGCCGTCCTGCCGCTCCGTAAAAAGCGCCCGAATGCCGAGCGCTCGGGCGACCTCGTGAGCCACCAGGATTCCGCCCAGCGCAGGCGCAGCCACCACCGTTGCGCCCACATGCCGCAACTTCGCAGCGAGTTCGGAGCACAGTTGTTCGGCGACTTTGGGGTGTTGCAACACCAGAGCGCATTGTATGTAGCGGTCGCTGTGCAAGCCCGAGGAAAGGATGAAGTGGCCCTCGAGGAGAGCCGCGTTCTCGCGAAAGACTTTCAGGATTTCGTTGTCGGTCATGAGTTGCGCCCCCTGGTGTAGGGGCGAGCGGCGCTCGCCCGAGGGCCGAACGCCGTTCGGCCCTACAAGGCCCGTCTGGCTGCAGCGCTGGGACGCGCTGTGCTCAACGCCCCATCCATTTCGGCAACAATCGCATCCGCGGCAGCGACCGGATCAGGCGCGCCGGTAATCGGTCGTCCCACAACCAGATAATCCGCTCCCGCTGCGATGGCGCTCGCCGGGGTCGCAATGCGAGCCTGGTCGTCTGTGGCGGCGGAGCCCCGCACCGGATGGTGCAGGGCAGAGGCAGGCCGAATCCCTGGTGTGACAATCAGGAACCCGGGGCCGCACGCCTGTCGAATGGCGGAGATTTCGCGCGGCGAGGCCACCACGCCATCCAGTCCTGCACTTTGCGCCAAGCGAGCCAGCCGGAGCACAGCTTCGACCGGCGTTCCTGAAATGCCCAACTCCTCGAGGTCCTGGCTTGCGAGGCTGGTCAGGATGGTTACCGCCAGCACCCTTGGGCGCGCCTCATCCCCGACCGCAATCCCGGCGGAGCCCCGCACCGGATGGTGCAGGGCGGAGCGCACTCCTTCGAGCGCCGCTTCCATCATTTTCCGCCCACCCGATGCGTGGACGTTCACCATGCTGACCCCGAGTTCCGCAGCTTCGCGGGCCGCCGCCCGCACAGTGTTTGGGATGTCATGGAATTTCAGGTCGAGGAAAACCCTTTGGCCCGTGGTTACGAGGTAACGCACCGGCACGGGGCCTTCGGCGGTGAAAAGTTCCGAGCCCACTTTGAACATTCCTGCATGGCCTTGCAGCCTTTCCGCCATTCGGGTTGCAGCGTTGCCATTTGGCAGATCCAGCGCCACGATTAGTTTGTCTCGTGTAGTCATCTGTTTGATTGTAGAAGAACGTGGGAAGAAGGGGAATGGGAATTTACCTCAATGACAGACGACTTTAACTTGCGAATTCAGGTTGAAGACCGACTCATACGGGATGTCCGTCGTTCGTAGAGCATAACCCCATTGCCTGTCATTCTGAGCGAAGCGAAGAATCCCGGCATTTTTCGCAGTGGTTGAGCTTTCTAATGCGGAGATTCTTCGCTTCGCTCAGAATGACAGGCGGTGGCCTTTTCTTCTACGAATGGCGAACAACCCGGATCAGAACCCTTTTTACAGCTTTGCCGCCTCCGCGAATTCCCTTAAGCGCTCGGCAACGCTCTTCACGTGCCGGGCCAGCGGCAGCTTTGATCCCTCTTCGAAAATGGGAATCAGCTTTTCAAGCTCCGGGCCGGAGACTGCACCCGTCAGGGCGACGCGAATGGGATGAAACAGGTCTTTGCCCTTCTTTCCGCTCTCCCGTTGAACCGCCTTGACGATTTCGCGAAAGCGCTCGTAGGTCAGGGTGGTTTCTGCCATGACTTTCGGAATGAACGCCTTGAGCACCTCGAGCGCGCCGACGTCTTCCGCAACGTGCCGGGTCTCTTCGGCGCTCACCACGACTTGCGCGTCGTAGTTGAAAATCAGCGAAGCGCGCTCCGGCAATTGTTCCAGACGGTCCACGGAAGGGGCTAGGAGTCGTACCAAATTGATAAACCACCGCATTGTGGTCCCATCCATCCCCGTTTGTGGAAGGTAACCTGCCTCAGTGAAATACGTCCACGCCCAGACTGCTGTCTGGACGGCAGGGGGGGCTTTGGCAGTCGTTTCGGCCAGGCGCCGTATTCCCCTCACGACATCGACGCTTAAGCCGGTGGGGCTTGCCAGAGCTTCATCGTCCAATGCCCCGACATCAATGGCTCGGTCTGCCTCGGCATCGAGTCGCACCTTGATGTAATGCCGGTTGAAGGAGTAGAGCTTGTCATTATCGAACACCGCCGGGCTCTTGGTGATGTGATCCAGTGAGAATTGCTCGACCAATTCTCTGGGAGTCAGGATTTCAGTTTTTCCATCCGCTGGCGACCAGCCCAGCAACGCCAGGTAATTGCGCAGCGCTTCGGGAAGAATCCCCATCTTGCGAAAACTCTCCAGTGACGTCGCGCCGTGCCGCTTGGAAAGCCGCGTCCGGTCAGAACCCAGAATGGTCGAGAGGTGCGCGAACAGTGGCGGCTCCCAGCCCAGTGCGTGGTAGACCGCGAGCTGGCGCGGGGTGTTGGAAATGTGATCGTCGCCGCGAATGACGTGGGTAATCTCCATCAGGTGATCGTCAATCACCACCGCATAGTTGTAGCCCGGATTCCCGTCCGAGCGCACCAGGATGGGATCGCCAATGACCTGAGCCGAAAAACTGGTCGGCCCGTGGACGAGGTCGTTCCAGGAAAACGCACTTTCCACGATTTTCAACCGGATCGCGGCAGGCTCGCCCGCCGCAACCTTGCGCGCCGCCTCTTCGCGTGGACGCTTCCGGCAGCGTCCGGAATAGCGGGGCTGAAGTCCAACCTTCAAAGCCTCCTGGCGCTCCTGCTCGAGTTGCTCTGCCGTGCAGAAGCAGAAATAGGCGTGGCCCTGGTCAATCAACTGGGTGGCCAACCTGTGATAGGCCTCCTTGCGCTCGGATTGGCGATAGGGCGCAAACGCGCCGCCTTTGTCTGGTCCTTCATCCCAATCGATTCCGAACCAGCGCAGGTCCTCCAGCAACTGTTGCTCGTACTCTTCCTTGGAGCGCTCGACGTCCGTGTCTTCGATGCGCAAAACGAAAACGCCGCCGTAGTGCCGCGCAAAAAGCCAATTGAAAAGCGCCGTGCGGGCATTCCCCACGTGGACGTAACCCGTGGGGCTGGGTGCAAACCGAACTCGAACCTTGGACATAGTGTGAATGCCTTCCCTGGTCATGCGGACGAGGTCGCCGCGGCGACCGACCAAACATCTCGCACGCGGGGCTGTCCGCAGTGAGTAGTATAGCGCGGCCTTGTGGCCGCAACCAAGAACGAGGCTCACCGCCGAGGCGCTGAGACGCGGAGAAGGCCTTGGGGGTTCCCGCCCCTTTGCGCCCCTGTGCTTGTGATTACCTGATAATAAACAGCTTAGTTTCAATTTGGTTGCGGCTACGGGCCGCGTTGTGGTGTAGGTCTTTGTGCCCGCCGGGAAACTTGACACTTTTACTCAGAAGTTGCCTTTATCAGACGACTGCTTTGGGGATGAGGGACGCCTAATTCCTTGAATTCCTTGAGTGTAGTTCCTGGCAGATGAGGCAGTACCGAGCCCAGGGGATAGCCTTGAGGCGATGGGGGGAGATCTCCCCGTGGCATCCTTCGCACGCACCATACGTCCCGCGAGCGCAACGACCAAGGGCGTGGTCAACTTCTCTCAGTAGCTGACTTCGCAGACTTGCGGTCACCGCTGTCACATCCTGCTCGGCAGTTTTAACTGCAAATTCAACAACATCCGGAGACTGAACACTTGTGGCCAGCGCTTCGGGCGCGCCTTTCGCCGATGCCAATAATTCGCTCCGTTTCTTCAACAATAAGGTTCGATAATGGTTCTTTGGAGACTTTACTGCTGTTCGCATTGATAACCACCCCTCTGGCCTCTGCTACAGAAGCCGTTTAACCAAACGCCCGCGATAAATGATGATTTAAGTAGCCCTAAGGTTGCACAGTTTTTGCGATTATTTTATTTATTGTATCCATGATTTTTCGTTCAGGTTACCAGACATTTAAGACCCGTGATACAATCCCTCGGCTTGCGTTCGAGCCACTTGGCCACGCGAGGTGTTACGATTGGCAAGACGCGAAGAGATAATACACCGGATTCGGAAGGCTTTGGGCCGTCCCTTGGATGGCTCCTCAGTGATTAGTGAAAGCACCCTACCACCAGCCTCGCCGCTGACCGGGATACTGCCTATCATCCCGCCCGAGGAACTGCTGCCGAAGTTCGAGGCAGAACTGACAAAAGTGGCTGGCATTGCCCACCGCGCCGCTAATCGCCAAGGGTTGGAAGAAATCCTGCTGACCATCCTCTCCCAGGCCAAGGCCAAAGGCGTGGTCCTTTCCCGCAATCCACTTTTGGCGGAGTTGAACCTCGAGCCGCTGCTCCGCGCGTGGGGCCAGGGCATCTCCGTTTGGCAGACCTCTGGGGGCGGAGATTCTCCTGGAGCCGAGGACGCTTCCCTGCGGGCCTTTGCCGAGGCCAGCCTCGCCGCGACTGTGGGGATCACAGGCGTGGAATTTGCGCTGGCGGAAACCGGCAGCTTGGTAGTTACCAGTTTGACGGAAGGCGCCCAACTGGCATCGCTAGCCCCGCCTGTGCATGTAGCTTTGTACCGGCGGAGTCAGTTGGTGGCGTCGCTCGATGAAGTCCTGGAAAGGCTTTCCGTGGCGAGCCATCCTGACCTGGCTCTACCCGGCCGTTCGGTTGTTTTCATCACTGGGACCAGCCGCACTGCCGATATCGAACAGATCCTCATCCGCGGCGTCCACGGCCCGGGCGAACTCCACGCCATCCTAGTGGAAGCGGCCTGCTTTTCCTAGCAGGTTGCTGAAAAGCCCTTCCCTTCTGTCATTCTGAGCGAAGCGAAGAATCTCGCCCTGTCTTGAAGAAAATACGAGATTCTTCGTCGTCCCGCAGGGCGGGACTCCTCAGAATGACAGCGCCTACGAGTTTTTCAGCAACCTGTTAGGGCGCGAAGCGTGTGAAAACTCCTTTTGAATCAGAACTCTTCGCCCAGTGAAATATGGCCACGATGGCGAGCTGATAAGTGCGAGGTGTCGTTGTAGGTAATGAGCTGCCAACCATCTTCTCGGGATTGGATAATACTCAGCGCGGCATTTTCCATGATGAGCCTCCTTCTATAGTCGGAGGGAGACATTCCCAGGACGTGGCAGATCGCCAGGCGGCAAACAGTCTTGTGGAACACCACCGCCACCTGACCCTTGCGGTGCTTGGCCGCCAGAGAATCCAGGAAGGGCAGGACGCGTTGCTGGACTTCAAGGCCGCTTTCGCCGCCAGGAGGCGCGACCCTGCCAGGGTCGGCCTCCCAAGCGCGCAAAGTCTCGGGGTCGTTCTTCCTTATTTCCTCCAGCGTTTTCCCTTCCCACTGGCCGTAGTCAAGCTCGACGAGTCTATCGTCCACGACGGGTTCGAGGCCAATTCGCTCAGAGATGAAGTGGGCCGTGCCGATGGCGCGCTTCAGCGGGCTTGAATAGAGCGCATCAAAGGAGATGGGCTTCAGGCGCTCCGCCAACCTCTTCGCCTGCCGGCGCCCGGCCTCCGATAGCGGGATGTCGGACCGCCCACAAATCCGGTTCTCAGCATTCCATTTCGTCTCCCCGTGACGTACCAAATAGAAAAGTTCCATAGAATTAGACCGGGAAATCATTCGATCGGCACGAAGGTCACGCAGACGGGCGAAGGCACCTCAAGCACTTGGCCGGTTGGGGTCAGGCGGCCGGTGTTCGGGTCGATGCGGAACTGCACGATGCTGTCGGAGTCCTGGTTGGCTGCGAACAGATACGAGCCAGTTGGGTCGACCGCAAAGTTGCGCGGCGTCTTCCCGAGCGTGAGAGCGTACCCAATGGGCGTGAGAGTCCCTTTTCGATTGTTGATCGCGAACACGGCGATAGAGTCGTGCCCGCGGTTGGACCCATACAGAAACTTCCCTGAAGGGTGCACTTGCACTTCGGCGGCCGTGCTCTCACCCTCGAAGTCCTTCGGAAGCGTTGAGATAGTCTGCAGCATGTGCAAAGCTCCGCTGGCCGGCTCATACGAAAACACGGCGACGGTGGACTGCAATTCGTTGATCACATATCCAAATCTCCCGCTCGTATGAAAGGCAAAGTGCCGCGGCCCTGCGCCGGGGTTGACTTTGGCGAAGGGGGGATTGTTTGGCGCGAGCGTGCCCTTCTCCGAATCGAAACGATAAACGAGCACCTCATCAAGCCCCAAGTCTGCGCTGATGGCGAACCGGTTGTCAGGTGACGGGTAAATCGAGTGCGCGTGTGGCCCCTCCTGGCGTTGAGGGTTGATGCTGGCGCCGCTGTGCCGCACAAAGGCCGAGGCCTCTCCCAGGCGGCCGTCTTTCAGAATTGGGAACACAGCCAAGCTTCCGCCACCGTAGTTGGCCGCCAGCACGTATCGCCCAGTCTTATCCACCGCTATGTGGCAGGGGTCTGCGCCGCCTGACGGCACCTCGTTCAAAAGAGTGAGCTTGCCAGTCCCAGGATCAATGGCGAAGGCGCTGACTCCGCCGCTACTTCGCCCCTCATACTTCGATATCTCATTCACTGCGTAAAGGAATCGCCGGCTGGGATCTATCGCTAGAAACGAAGGATTGACGCTTTCGGCTGCCAGTCCCAGCGAGCTCAACTGGCCTGTGGCTGAATCGAAGCGATAAGCATAAATGCCTTTACTCTTTTTTTCGGTGTAAGTGCCGATGTAGACAAGATACTTGCTCTTGGTTGCAGCCGTTTCAGTGCCTTGAGCGTACAGGGTCAGTAGGAACGGCGCCGATAGCGCCGCAAGAACTAAGCAGAAGCATCGAATGGTTTTCATACTGCTATGAAACCTCACTCGACCCCCTGGACGCAAGTGCTAAACTCGCATCCTGCCCCCTGGACAGGCTCTCGGAACGGCGGGCTTCTGGATGCTATCCAGATCAAAGACATCGGGACAAGTCGGGACAGCACAGCCCCTGGCCGCAGCCGAAGGCCAGGCTTTCATTGCCCCGCCGCGGTGGGTCGATTGAAAGACGCGAGTGTAGGCGAGTCCACTAAGCTGGCTGTCGATTAGGAGCAGGGACACAGGCCTCGTGGTTTCCGTATTGTGTAATCGTCAGCCGGTGGTAGAATCACATTCCAGCCTGTGTTTTGGCTTCAGGGGGCGCGGCGCCAGGCGGGGCATGTGTAATGCGCGTGGGGGTGTCGGAGGAGCGAAACAAGAGCCGAACTCGGCCCGCGACACTCGGGGGGAAAATTGATCGCGCGCCTACGCGGCCACAGGATGATTCACCCATGACCACCTTGATGGCAGAGATTGCTCAGCAGCCGGCGGTCCTTTCGGGCTTGCGGAAGTTCTATACAAGCCCCGGAGCGATTCCCTCCAAGGCGTTGCGCGCGCTGGTGAAGCACTGGCCGCCCACCGTGGTGTTCACCGGAATGGGATCGTCCATGTACGCGGCGTACCCGGCCCAGGCCTATCTGACTGCTCATGCTATCCGCGCTCTGGTCTGGGAGACTGGCGAGCTCGTGGACCATCATATGAAGATCCTCGGCCCAGACACCCTCCTGGTGGTGGTCTCACAGTCGGGCGAAACGGGGGAAGTCCTCCGGTTGCTCGGCGCCCTGCCGAGGAAGGGTGGTGTGGTAGCGGTCTGCAATATGGAGGCGAGCTCGCTGGCCCGGCGAGCCAGCCTGTTGCTCCCCTTGATGGCCGGTCGCCCGGCGCCGGTGGGCACCAAGACTTACACCTGCGCCGTGGCCGTCCTGATGTACCTTGCGGTGACGATTGCCCGAAAGCCGCCCTACCCCCTCACCCAGGCGTTGATGCACGCCATCGAGGCCCAGGAAAAAATCCTCGAGCGGCACGACGAGCTGACCCCGCCCACCGTGGAGTTCTTTAACAAACCACACTACATCGCCTTGTTGTCCCGCGGAGCAGATCTCGCCTCGGTTTACCAGGGGGCGCTCTTGTTCAAAGAGGTGGCGAAAATGGGCGCGGAACCGATGAGTGCAGCTCAGTTCCGCCACGGTCCGATGGAGATCGTCGACCCCGCCCATCGCTATATTATCTTCGCCCGGCAAGGCGAAACCAAGCCGAAGCGCAAAGCCGACAATGGCCTGCTCAGGCTGGCGGAGGATATCCGTAAGCACGGCGGGCGCGTCCTGCTTTACGCCGACCTGCCTTTTGCCGACCTCACCAACGTGCGCCTCATCCCTGTTGAATCGGTCCGGATGGGGTTGGGAACCCTGGTTGATTCCGTCCATATCCAATTGCTGGTGCATGACCTCGCTCTGCGCGCTGGCCTTGAGCCCGGCAGTTTCCGGTTCGCGGAGTAACTTCCGCACGGCGGATGCCGCCGGCTTTCCGGTCACCGTTCCGCAACGCGACGACCGCTTATGTTGCAGCCGCCCGGGCGCAAATGGTCGATCGTTGCACAGGCGGCTCGTGAATCGTCCTGCAAAGGGCGATTGAATCTGGGAATCAGCAAGTGAGGTTTCTGGAGGGCAGCAGGCATGAGCTGGCAAGGCCGGATCGTCATTGACGCAAAGATTCTCACTGGGAAACCGACCATAAAGGGCACCCGGTTGGCTGTCGAGTTCATGGTGGACCTACTGGCTCAAGGCTGGGCGGAGGCTGAGATAGTGAAGAATTATCCCGGCTTGAATCACGAGGATATCTTGGCTTGTTTATCCTATGCCAGTGAGCTGCTCAAGTCGGAAAGAGTCTTTCCAACCTTGGTGTGATGATGCGGGTCCTGGCCAACGAGAACTTTCCCGGAGAGGCAGTCGAGGCACTGCGGTCACATGGGTGTGACGTGATATGGGCTCGAACGGATTCACCAGGGTGGGACTCAATCGCTCTCAGGCAATGAATCTTCGAATTCCTCAAGAGCTTCGAAGGCGTGCTGAGTTTTTAACCTGAGCGTGTCGAGCTCAACCTCAAGGTCAGGCAGAAGGTCCAAATATGCTTCGCTCCCTCGAGGCAAGCGCCCCAGCCGCCGGCGAACCTCCTGAACCCGCCCACACCATTCATCAACTTCATCAAGAAGCCGCTCAACCGTCGAAAGATTAGGCGCTGTCTTAGTGGCCATAAACCTACCAGTCCCTTTCCAGTCGCCGAGTCAGTTCTGCGACTTTCTCTTTCACTACCTCGATCTCACTGCGCCAGTGTGCTATCAGAGATTCGTCGGGATGAGGTTTGGAGAGTTCACCGCGAATCTTTTCCTCGTGTCCCTCGATCATCCGCTGGCGCCCTGCGATTTTCTTTCGCAGGTCTTTGTTTCTCCCCATCTCAGATTGCTATTATAGCGGTTTCAAGCCGGTTCTAAAACTCAAGTTACCTCTTGAACGGTTTCGCGCTGACGATCGTTCCGCCCTCTTCGATGGTGTAAGTTGCATTGGCTTTGAGGTTGTGGAGGGTGTCGCGCTGGCCGCTGGCCCAGGTGATCTCCACGCTCTCAGCCTGAATGGCTTTTCCCAAGCCAAAAGTCAAGGTGAGTTCGCTCTGCGAGCAGTAGCTCGAGCCGGAGTGGACGGTCTGCCAATTGGTGCTGCCGCCCGAGGTGACGCGGACCTGCGCGCCGATGCCGTCGCGGTTCGAGCGCGTGCCGGCAGTCCTGATTCGGATGGCGTTGTTGCGGCTGCCACCCACGTTGCGGAAGAGGTTAGCAGGCCCGCCGTTACTCGCAATCAGGATATCCGGCGCGCCGTCGTTATCGATATCGGCGTAGGCGGCGCCGCGCGCCACCCAGCGGCGCGTGAACCCGAGTTGCTTGCCGACCTCCTGAAACTTGTCGTGGCCTTCGTTGTGGAACACCAGGGGGGGCTGGGCGTAGGTCACCTGCGGCTGGATGCGCCCGATGTCCGGCTCGATGTGGCCGTTAGCGACGAACATGTCTTCGAGGCCGTCAAGGTCGTAATCGAAAAAGAAAAGGCCGAAAGAAAGCGAGAGCAGGCTGGCGCGGCCCACCGATGAGGAAGGCGCGATGTCGATGAAGAAGCGGTTGCCTTCGTTGTGGTACAGACCGAGCATCTGGTTGGAGAAGTTGCCGATGGCAAGGCTGGGATAGCCCGAGTGGTCGAAGTCATCCTCGTCGATCCCCATGGCCCCGCGCGCCACGCCATCCTCGCTGAAGGCAATACCGGCTTGCACGGCCTGTTCAGTGAAAGTGCCATTGTGGTTGTTGTGGTAGAGCTTGTTGCGCTCGGTATCGTTGGAGACGGCGAGGTCCGGCCAGCCATCCATGTCGTAATCAATCACCGCCACGCCCAATGATTTGCTCGTGGGGTCGTAGATGCCTGCCTTCTGGGTCACGTCCTCGAAGCGGCCATTGCCAAGGTTATGGAAGAGCCGGGGAGTGTCGCCCTTGTAAGCTTCCGGGGTGCAATAGGATTTGTGCCGGCCATCGAGTGTGCAATAGAGGTCGTCTTTTTCGGACCACTTCACATAGTTGGTCACGAATAGATCGAGCTTGCCGTCTTTATCGTAATCCACCCACGCAGCGCTGGCGCCAAAGCCGGTGTTATTCACGCCCGCGGTCCTGGTGACGTCTTTGAACGTTCCGTTGTGTTCGTTGTGAAAAAGGTGCGCCTCGCCGAGGCCGGTGATGTAAATGTCGTCCCAGCCGTCGTTGTCGTAGTCTCCCACCGCCACGCCCATGCCGTAAATCTCGATGTCCAGGCCCGCCTTGGCCGTTACGTCCGTGAACGTGCCGTTGCCGTTGTTGTGGTAAAGCTTTGGGGTCGCGCGCCGGGTCTTGTGGCCGGGAAAGTCTTTTCCGTTGATCAGTAGGATGTCGGGATAGCCGTCGTTATCGTAGTCAATGAACGCGCAACCTGGTCCCATGGTTTCCGGCAGATATTTCTTACCGAAGGCGCCGGTGTAATGGATGAAATTGATTCCGGCCTTCTGGGTGATGTCCTCGAAGCGGATGGCTGCGTTGTCACTGGCGAGGGCTTTTGCGCTGCTTGCGGAGGTCGCGACAGGTTTCAAACCCCCCATTAGAGCCACAACTGCGAACACACTGGCCAGAACAATGAGAGCGCCTGCGATTTTGGATTTTAGATTTTGGGTTTTGGATTGGGTGCTGACCATCGTCCGCGGTCTGTCGTTCCTCCCTCCCTCTGTCATTCCGAGCGTAGCGAGGAATCTCGCCCTGATTCTTTCTTCACCTACGCCCGGTAGTCCACCCTGAGCTCCGATTCGCATCGACGCAGAGCGAGATTCCTCGCTACGCTCGGAATGACAGCCTTCGCTATTCTGTCTTCTGACTCCCGATTTCTGGCTCCTTCTTTCCGCGTACTGCCTTCTGCCTACTTGCGCCCCAGCCGCACTGTTACGTGCTCGTGAATGGGCTGCGATTCGTTGTTGTCCTCGGGATGAGTAAGCTTGTAGGGCCCGGTGATGGCGCGCGAGGATTCGTCCGCCTTGAAGCGCAGGTAGAGCTTCTCTTCCCGCGCTGCCCGCGCGTCGTCTCGCAAGCCGCGATAACAGAGCATCAGGTTGTAATGCGCTTCGAGGTCTTCGGGATCGACCGTCAGGGTCTTATCGAATTCCCCTACGGCTTCCTGGTATTTGCGCGCGAGGAAAAGCATGCGACCCATCTGGTTCCTCACCACGCGGTCGCGCGGATAGAGAGAAGAAGCTTTGGAAAACTCGTCGAAGGCGGCGGGATAATTGCCGTCGGCCTTGAGCGCAAGCCCGGTGAAGTAATGCGCGCTGCCGAGCCGGGGATTGAGTTCGAGGGCTTTTTGCAGCAAGGGCTTCGCCGCCTCGGTGTTGCCTTCCTGAATTCGCGCGCGCGCCACGTTGACCCAGCCGTCGGCGTACTTGGGGTCGAGCTTCGTCACCGTCTCGAAGGCCCGCTCCCCTCCTTTCAAATCGCCTTGCAGCAATAGCCCGATGCCGTAATCGTTCCAGCGCTCGCGGTCCCCGGGATCCAAGGTCAAAGTCTCCGTGAAGAGTGGGGAGCTCTTGGCAACCACCGGAATAGTCGCGGTGTCTTCCGCGATCACCACCGTGGGCACATCCGGAATCTCCTTGAACTTTGCGGAAACCTTGGAAAGGTCGCCCTGAAACACCCAGCGGCCATCATCGTAATTCTTCGTTACATCGGGATTGGCCTGGGAGGGGTCGCGGATACCGGCGAATGCCCACTGGGTATTCCACCAGGAGAACTTCCGGTAGTTGAGCTTCGCGGTCAGCGTGATCGAATCTACGGCATCCTCGGGAACTCTCATGCGGAAATGGACGGTGTCGGCGGCGCCCGGAGGTATCAAGTGGGCGTACATGGTCGCGCGCGTGGACCAGGCGTTACGCTTGTTGATGGGATTGCCGTGAGCATCAAGCTGGAGCGAACGATAGAAATGCGCGCCGGGTTCGACCGGTCCATGGCCGTTGCCGGCTGCTTCGCCGCTCCAGAAAATGATCTTCCCTTTGCGGTCACGGGCCTGAAGCTCCAGCCAGCAATCAAAAGCATCCACCGTGCCACCGGGGAAGAAGTGGCCGAGTTTGCGCGTGCGGACGACCACTTCAACGCGGACCGTATCACCGCGCCGGACCTGAGCCGCAGCGCGCCCCAACGGCGCCATCAACTTGACGGGAGCGGCCGCGCTCACTCCCCCTGCCGCCAAGCCTGCCGAGGATTCTTCACCCACTGCAAACGTGCTGGCTAGCTGTGGCGCCTCGCCTGCCCCACCCATCGTCCCCGCCGGGCCCGCACTTTCAGAAGGCTCTTCCGCCAGAGCAAAGATATCGACGCTTAGGGCGCCCTTCAGGAAGCTCTCCACTTGCTGAACCTGCTCCCGGTCGCCGTAAGAGGTTGGGACCGCCGTGTTGGCCGCTGCGAATCGGTGCGAATGCACGAAGCCATTGAGGTTGCCGAAATCTTTCGAGGGAACGAGCGGCATGTGGCAATCAGCGCACTGCGACGGCTTGGGTGGGTAATAGAACGATCTCGCGCCTTGCCCTGAAACGCCGCTGGCCTGCCAGTTGTCGTAATCGTTGAAGCCGCGAATCCACCGGTAATTATTGACGGGCACATCGAGGTGAACCTTGTGGCAGGAGGAACAGAACTCCGGGACCAGTTGCGGGTCTTTGTGAAAAGGTTTCAGAAAGGCATTGCGATGCGGCTTGGGGTTGAGCTTCACCACGTAGTTGTGCAGGAAATGGAGCACCGGGTTCTGGCTCGAGGCCAGCTTGTCGAGCGGCGGATAATCCATGACGAAACCGCCCTGGCCCATCGTGTCTTTCACACCCGCGATGGAATGGCACGACATGCACCCGAGGCCGTTCTGGCCCTCACGCGTATCCTCGACCTCCCGGATGGGATGCGTCTGCATTTGGTTGGCGAAGACCAGCGCATGGTCGTGGCAACCGCCGCACCAGAGCGAAGGCTTAACGCCGACCGTGTCCTGCATGTACTCAATGGCTTTCCGGTACCACTGGTTATTGAAGGAAGCCATGTGGTGCATGGAACTTTGCCACTGATTGTAAATGTCCGTGTGACAGGGCCGGCAGGATTCGGAATCCATGAAGAACTGCGAGGTGATAGGCTTGCCGTCGGCGGTTGTCGCGGAGCTCGGGAAGAGCAAGCTGGAAGGGCCGCCACCTTCACTCTCCATGCTCAGGGGGGCGGTGGAAGGGTTCTGAATCCTATATCGCAGATCGGCGTGGACATAATGATAAGTTGCCACGATGGCGTAGAATGCAACCGAAGCCACAACCACGGCGGCGCTCGCGCGCCACGCGGTTTGGAGGCCTTCGGTGTCCGGGCGGACGCCGCCCGCCCCTACCTGGCCACGCCATCGCAGAAGCAGGGAAAACAGACCCACGATCGCCAACCCCACATGCGCATAAAGCACCATGCTGTGGGGCCGAGTCATGCCCACGAAAACCAGGTAGACCCCGAAAGCCGCTGCCAGCCCTAACAACAAGAGCGCGCAGGTTCCCCAAACCCCGGCGAACGACCCTCGATGCCGGAGGATAAAGGCGACGAAAAGAACGCCGACGCCTATTCCCAGCAGCGGATGCAGCAGGGCATTCGCTACATAAAAGAGTGTGGGATTACCAAAGGCGGCGACGTATGCGCTGTTGAAAATGAGGACAGCCGCAGACGCGGGGAGGAGCCAGCCTCCCCGCAACCGGCTAGGGCTTTTGTTTTCCATTCTCTTTAGATCTTGCCCTGATCTTGCCCAAGACCCGACGCAGCCTGCAGGTTAGCGGATGTCACCGGCGGCTTTCAATCACGTTACTCCACGGAAAGGGCCTTTTTCCACATTAGCCGTCCACTTTCTTTCCATTACCGGCAGGGCTGCAGTCGGGGCGGGAGGTTATCCGATGATGCTCGCCTGAAGGCGGCGTCTACTCTACGAAGGGCTCTTGGCAAGGATCAAATCGGAATACGATTCGGCGACGATATCCTTTGCGGTGATGCCAAACAGTTTTTGAAACTGGCGCGCCTGGGACCGTATCTTCTTCACGTCACCCACGCGTGAAATGGCTTCAACCTCGAGGAACTTGCCCAACCGGCGGACGCGGTCCAGGTGAATCTTCACATTCTTGACGAAGTAAATCTCGCGGCGCTTGTCCACCACGGCCAGTGTCCCGAGGGAGCGGGCAAGGATCGCCCGGAGGGCGTTCCGCCGCGGAAGAAGCATCATTTCAACCGCGGCCTGGCGGGCGCGGCGAAGGTTGCTGCGCCGGTAGAAAATTAGGGCGTTCTCGAGGCGGCCTTCCCGAACCTTCAGCCGCCCGGAAGGGACGCGGAAATAGGTGTCGATCTGGTGGTCAGTCCCAATAAAGCGGGCGTCCAATCTCTTGAGCGCCGCCCGAACCTGCTGCTCGTTATTCAACCGTGCCTTAAACTCGAAGTTGAGATGTTTCATGGCAGGAGACCACCAATAGTCCAAAGTCGAAATTCCCAAAGAAACAAGAATATCTCACGCCAGCATTGGGCTGTGACCTGCGGCGTTTGGGGCCCGACCTCCGAATCGTGCGGCTAGGACAGGAAGTGTAGCACGAAATGTCCGTTGCGGGGCGCGCTCACTATGACGCCGCGGCTGGGCATTTCCCGCAGTAGAATATGGGAATGGCGATGCAACTCCGGCTCGAGACCCGTTGGAACCTAACGCCCCGCGAAGCGATTCGGCTTCAGGAAAGTTTGCGCGAGCGTGTGGAATTGCAGGACCGGTTTGGGGAGATCCGCTTCGTGGCGGGCGCGGACATGGCGTTTGACCCCGAGACCGAGGTCGCTTTTGCCGGCGTCATTGTTTATCGCTTTCCAGGTTTCGAGGAAGTAGAGCGCCGGATGGCGCGACGCCGACTCCGTTTTCCCTATGTCCCGGGCCTGCTTTCGTTCCGCGAGAGCCCCGTACTGCTGGCGGCTTTTGCCCGGCTGCGGACCGAGCCCGACCTTATCCTGATTGACGGTCACGGACTCGCGCACCCGCGCCGGTTCGGCATCGCCTGCCACATTGGCATCTTGTTTGACAAGCCCACCATCGGCTGCGCCAAGTCACGGCTGGTGGGTGAGCACCAAGAGCCCGGCAAGAAGGCTGGCTCGACCACCCCACTAATGCTGGAAGGTGAGCGCATTGGGGTGGTGTTGCGGACGAGGGACGACGTTAGACCCATTTACGTCACTACTGGACATCGGGTTTCGCTCGATTCCGCCGTCGGGTTGGTGAAGCAGTGCGTGGACGGATTCCGCATTCCCAAGCCCACGCGGGAAGCGGACCACTACGTCCGCGATTTGCGCCGAGCGTATCAAATCAAAAAGCGGAAGGCAAAGGACAAAATGCTATAATCCGGCGTTTGGGAGCCTGCCATGGAAAATGCTGGAAACGTTCAACCCAAGAGTGCGGTGGTTCGCGAAAAGTCCCAGTTGATGTCGGCCTCGGAGATTGACCGCACGCTGGTACGCCTGGCGCACGAAATCCTGGAGCGCAACAACGGTCTGGAAGGGGTCGTTCTGGTGGGAATCCGCCGCCGCGGAGTCCCACTAGCTGAGCGTTTGGCTAAAAAGATGACAGAGATCGAAAAGACCGCGCCCCCGGTCGAAATACTGGACATCACCCTCCACCGCGATGACCTCTTGAGAAGCGATCAGAAGCCCGTGGTCCAGCAGCCCCTGCGGTTTTCCGTGGAGGGCAAGACGGTGATCCTGGTGGACGACGTCCTCTACACGGGCCGAACCACTCGCGCCGCGTTGGATGCCCTGGTGGATCACGGGCGGCCACGGCGGGTGGAACTGTGCGTCTTGATCGACCGCGGGCACAGGGAGTTGCCCATCCAGGCGAACTACGTGGGCAGGGTTCTGCAGACCTCGGATACCGAATTGATTGATGTGCGTCTCCGCGAAGTGGACAGCCAGGACCGCGTGATGCTCTGCGAGTGCGTTTAGTAGAAGCGGGCCTTTCCGTGTTCTCTGTGCCTCTAAAGCTTCAACACGGAGGACACGGAGCTTCTCAGTGATCCGTCGGCTGACGGACTCTCCTGGCCACGGAGGACACGGAGGAGCTACTGCAAGGAGGAGAAATCTTCGCGGCGCGAGAAGAAGCCGAATGCTCTTGCTAGACGTCGGGAGAGGGCGAGGCCACTCAGCGCGGACCGAGGATGGGACCACTTGGAACGGCGTCCAGGCTGAAGTCGGGAGTGGCCCTCCCCGTCAAGCGAAAAAACCGAACGAGGGATTGATATGAAATTTCCGGTTGGGCCCCAGGATGTGAAGCTGATTCAAGGGCGCAGCAAAGGGTTGCAGGTCGTCTGCGACTGCGGCTGCGTCAACTTCAACTACCTCGATCCGCAGGACCCAGTCTGGCGCTGCCGCAATTGCCAGCGCGTTCTGAGCTTCGACTTCCCCCGCCTGATGGAGAAGGTTCTGGCTCGCGAAGAGCAAAAGGCCCCCAGTCCACAGATTTCGCAGATTACACAGATGAAAAATGAGTAGGGCAAGAGATAGACTAAGAACGCCGACGTGGTTGTGGCCCCCCCAATGGAATCGCATGGGTATGAGGCGGCATTAGGTTTGCCTGCTCTGCTCGGTTCTTCTTCTGCCTTCAGCCTGCCTGATCTGTGAAATCTGAGTAATCTGCGGATAATAAGGAGTCACCGCATGTCCTACCCAAAGCCTTCCCGGCGCTCCTGGGCTGAGCCCTGGAAGATCAAGATGGTCGAGCCCATCCGCATGACGACCCGCCAGCAGCGGGAGAAGTTCATCGTCGAGGCCGGCTACAACACCTTCCTGCTTCGCTCGCAGGACGTTTACATCGACCTGCTCACGGACAGCGGCACCAATGCCATGAGTGACATCCAATGGGCGGGTTTGATGCTCGGCGACGAAGCCTACGCGGGCAGCCGCAACTTTTACCACTTGTGGGAAGCGGTTAGCCAATATTACGGTTATAAATACCTGGTTCCCACGCACCAGGGGCGCGGCGCCGAGCACATCCTTTCGAAGATCATGATCAAGCCGGGCGACTTCATCCCCGGCAACATGTATTTCACTACCACGCGCCTCCACCAGGAGCTGGCAGGTGGAACCTTCGTGGACGTCATCATTGACGAGGCGCACGACCCGGCAAGCGAGCACCCCTTCAAGGGCAACGTGGACCTGCAGAAACTCGAAAAGCTCATCCTCGAGGTGGGGGCGGGGAAGATTCCCTACGTTTCCGTTGCGGGAACAGTGAATACGGCAGGGGGCCAGCCGCAATCCATGGCCAACATGTGCGCGCTGCGAGAACTCTGCGACCGCTACAGCATTACCATCGTGCTCGATGCCACGCGCGCGGTGGAGAACGCCTACTTCATCCAGCAGCGCGAAGCGGGCTACAGCTCAAAGAAAGTGGCGGAAATCCTGAAGGAGTACTGCTCCTACACCCAGAGCTGCACGATGAGCGCCAAGAAAGATGCGCTGGTGAATATCGGCGGCTGGCTGGCCAGCAACGATGGAGGACTTTACGAGGAAGCGCGCAACCTGGTGGTGGTCTACGAGGGGCTGCACACTTACGGGGGGCTTGCCGGGCGCGACATGGAAGCCATGGCGCGCGGCATTGCGGAAAGCGTCGAGGACGACCACATCCGGGCGCGGGTCGGCCAGGTCGAGTACCTGGGCAGACACCTGCGGGACTGGGGCATCCCCCTCGTCAAGCCTATCGGCGGCCACGCCGTTTTCCTGGAGGCAAGGGGCTTCTATCCGCACATCCCTCAGGAGCAATACCCGGCCCAGACGCTGGCTGCCAACATCTACGTCGATTCCGGGGTACGCACCATGGAGCGCGGCATCGTTTCCGCCGGGCGCGACCCCAAGACGGGCGAGGAGCGCCACCCGCAATTGGAGCTCGTGCGCCTCGCCCTGCCGCGCCGAGTCTATACTCAGGCGCATATGGATGTGGTGGCGGAGTCGATCCTCGAGGTTTACGAGCAGCGCGACCAGGCTCGCGCCTTGAAGATGATCTACGAACCCAAATACCTGCGTTTCTTCCAAGCCCGCTTCGAGCCGACGGAGAGCAGTAGGCAGTAGGCAGTGGGCAGGGAAAGCTGTCTGTTGTCAGTTGTCCGTTGTCCCGCCGCGGCGGGTCAGTTGAAGAATGCGTCCGCCGCTCCGCTGTCCCCCGACACCCGCTCTCCTTGCTGGCCACTTTTCACTCGTCACTCGTCACTCGTCACTCGTCACTTTTTCAATACCTCGAAATGAAACACGAACCGGCAGGAGTGCGCCTGGGAGAAGCCGCCACTTTCCCTAATCGCACTGCTTCCCACTGCCGATAAATAAAGTGTGAGGGTAGCAGGCGGTCGATGGGGGAAGAGAGGATGGCTCCTGCTCATCTTCGAACAGAGCCTTATGGAACGGCAATTGCTCGTTGGGGGATTGCTTGCAGAAAATTGGAAGTTGTTTATCGTCTGGGAGAGAGCTGTGCGCAACCTTCGTACTACCCATTTGACAGGGCTGAGCACAGAGGAGTCGAGTCCTTTCGTATGAGCTTGGCGATCAGGGTAGGGCCGGTATGTCTTCCGATTCGCAACCGGCCGCTGGGCACCAAATTCCTACGCCGACTCTGACCTAAGTCCCTGATTGGCGGGCAGTTGCTTCTCCAGGTCAAGCACATGGCGTCGGGCAATTTTTGGAGGCGGTGCGGTTACTTAGAGACTCATCGATGACCATGTAAACTCCGCCTGACTTCTACGGATTTGGATCCCAAAGGCTGGCACCCCAATTGTCATGGGCGAACGAAATAGCGAGAGCGCTGCCGGAACCCGTCATCCTGAATCTAATGAGAGGACTCTCATCTACATTCCCATCATCCATACCCAAGCCGACATGGGAGCGCTAAGCGAAGCGATCCAGCGCCTGAAAGTCAAGAAGCTAGGGCGTAAAGGCTGGGAGCGCAACGTGAACCTGGTTAACAAATTGTGGGCCCAGATCGAGTCGGCCATCGAGAGACTGGCGCTTCCCTATGACGGAGTTCGCCTTTATCAGGATGGATTGCCGGTTTGCGGGCGCGAGGTGGAGATTGTTACGGAGCTGGAAAAAGCCGGTAGCCGCAACCACGGGTTGCTTCATCGTTTACGGGAGAAGGGTGCCACGCTCATGGGCACGGAATCTTCCGAGCTTTTGGTGGAGGAATATCAACTCTTCAAGGAGGACTTCGCTTCCGGGAAGCCAGAGTTCGCCACTCGAGAGGAGCCGCGCCGAAAAGCCTTGAGAGATTCCTTGCTCAAAAGGCGCGATGAATACATCGCCGGTCGGATCAACGAGACGCTTCGGGCGGGGGAAACGGGCCTGATCTTCCTCGGGATGCTTCACTCCCTGGGCTCCTGGCTCGATAAAGATATCCGGGTCGTCTATTTGATTCACCAACCCTCAGGTCGTGGAGAGAAAGAGCAATGACAGCCGCTGGCAGTAAGGTTCTTATTGTGGACGGGAATGAGCAAATCGCCTTGCTCTCCACGTTCCTCAACCAAGAGGTGATAACCACGGTGGTGGCCCACAGCGGGCAAGCCGCCCTGGAAAAGATCCGCTCCGAACATCCCGATGCTCTGGTCGTGGACATGAAGCTGTCCGATATGGACGGCATGCAGATCCTGAAAGGGGCAAAAGCCCTGGACGAGGACCTCCCCGTCATTCTGATCACGGGCTATCCGGAAATCCGGGATGCGGTGGCGGCGATGAGGGCAGGCGCTCACGATTACCTGGCGAAACCTCTCAAACACCACGAGGTGCTGCGCGTGGTCTTCCGCGCGCTGAACGAACGCGCTCTCAAGCGCAAGCTGCGACGTCTCTCCTGCCAGATCGAAGACGAGTCTTCGCTCCGGGAGTCCATGGGTCCCAGCAGTGTCGTGAAGCAGTTGATCGCCGATGTAGGCCGAGTGGCCGGAACCAACTTCAGCGTCTTGATACTGGGAGAAACCGGATCGGGGAAGGAGATTGTGGCGCACGCCATCCATCAGAACAGTCCTCGCTGCCAGGCTCCTTTTATGATGGTGGATTGCGGGGCCATTCCCGAGGCCCTTTTAGAAAGCGAGCTGTTTGGACATGAAAGGGGAGCCTACACGGGCGCGGACAGACAGAAAATTGGAAAAATCGAAATGGCCCATGGCGGAACACTTTTCCTGGACGAAATCTCGAACATGCCTTTAGGCTCCCAGGCCAAGCTTCTGCGGGTACTTCAAGACAAGACGATCTGCCGCATTGGCGGCACCCAGACCATCAACACGGATGTCCGGGTTCTGTCCGCCAGCAACCAAGACCTGCAACGCTTGGGCGAATCCGGCACCTTTCGTCCCGACGTCTATTTTCGGTTGAACGAGTTCACCATCTGGGTTCCGCCCTTGCGCGAGCGACAGGAGGACGTCCTGTATCTGGCGAAGCGGTTCGTGGATATCACGAATCTCGAGTTGCAGAAGAACGTGAAGGGCTTTTCGCAATCTGCGGTCGATGCTTTGCTCGCCTGCGACTGGCCTGGAAATGTTCGGCAGCTCCGTTCCGTGATCCGCCGCGCGGTTCTTCTGGCAGACGATATGATCACCGAGCAGCACATGAGGATCGATTGTGTATCCCCCAAACTCACTCTCCCTGACCCTGGATGCAATCAGGAAACTCCAGACACGCTGCCGGAAGGCCTTCCCTTCAAGGAAATCATGCAACGGAGGATTGTCGCCATCGAGCGGGAGATCCTGGCTCATGTGCTGCGGGAAACGGGAGGGAATAAGGCAAAAGCCGCTCGCGTGCTACACATCGATTATAAGACTATACATTCAAAAGTCAGGCAATATGGCATTCCTATAGATTGAAAGGGATAAGGTGCGTTATGACGGAAAAGAAAAAAGAACGAACCTCGAGGGGTGGGATGGAAGGCGGCCTGGGAGGGATTCTCAAGGGCCTGGGAGACTTGGTGGAGAAGCTCGGTGAACTAGCCGAAAGCGGTCAAGAGCTCTCCAAAACAGGGGAGATTCGCGGGCCGGGAAAAGAGCTCAGAGGGATTTACGGATTCAAGGTTAAGGTGGGGCTGGGAGAGGAGGGGCCGAGCCTCGAGCCCTTCGGAAATATTCGGCGGGACGCCAAATCCGGGCGAACCGAAGTTCAGGAGGTCCGAGAACCCATGGTGGACGTTTTTGAGGAAGACGACTACCTGCTGGTTTTGGCGGAGTTGCCCGGCATCGGCAAGGAGGACGTGCGGGTTGAGGTCAAGGACGATGTGCTGACGATTTCCGCCGAGAGAGGCGACAAGAAATACCGCAAGGAAGTTCTCCTGCCCCGGAACGTTTCCAAGGAGAAGATGCAGGTCTCCTGTAACAACGGGGTCCTGGAAATCAAGTGCCTTAAGTAGCCCGCTGGGGAGGAGCCACCATCGAAACCGCAGAGAAGTCGTTCAAGCTTAAAGTCAGCGAGGCGCTCAGCAAGGACGTGAGTCGTGGGTACGCCCGCATGGGGCCGGAGGATCTTGCGCTCTTGCAGGTGGACGTGGGAGACATTGTGGAAGTTGTCGGCAAGGGTAGAACCGTGTGCAAGGCGATGCCGGCTTACAAGGAGATGCGCGGTCAGTCCCGGATTCAACTGGACGGAATCACGCGCGAGAATGCCGGGACGGGACTGGACGAGTTCGTTCAAGTGCGCCGCATAGCTTGCCCACCCGCCGAGCGGGTGGTGCTGGCCCCCACGAACATTACTCCTTCCGAACGCGATTTGGAATACATCGGCAGCCGGCTGGATGGCCTGCCGGTTTTGGCCGCGAGCCGCATCCGGGCCATCCTCTTTGGAGCGCGCTGGGCGGATTTCAAGGTGGAAAGCACGGTGCCCAAAGGGCCCGTGCTCATTAACCCCATGACCCAACTGGTGATCTCCAAAGGGGCCCAGCCCGAGGAGATGGCCGCTCGCGCGATTTCCTATGAGGACATCGGTGGCCTGAAGCCCCAACTCCAGCGTATCCGCGAAATGATCGAACTGCCCTTGCGTTACCCCGAGGTCTTCGAGCGCCTGGGAATTGACGCACCGAAAGGGGTGCTTCTACACGGGCCTCCTGGATGCGGTAAGACGCTGATTGCCCGCGCCATTGCGCATGAGACCCAGGCGAACTTCTATGCCGTCAGCGGGCCCGAAATCATCCACAAGTTTTACGGCGAGAGTGAAGCACATTTGCGCAAGATTTTTGAAGAGGGCAGCCGCAAGGCCCCCAGCATCATCTTCCTGGATGAGATCGACGCCATTGCCCCCCGCCGCGAGCAAGTGGTGGGCGAGGTCGAGAAGCGGGTCGTAGCCCAGTTGTTGGCATTGATGGACGGACTCGCCAAGCGGCAGAAGGTCATCGTTATTGCGGCGACCAACTTGCCTAATGTGCTCGATCCGGCCCTGCGGCGGCCAGGGCGGTTTGACCGAGAGATTAGCATCCCCATTCCCGACCGCCACGGACGCAAGGAGATCCTGGAGATCCACAGCCGAGGCATGCCTCTGGCCGAACAAGTAGACCTGAATCACTTGGCGGAGATCACGCATGGTTTCGTAGGGGCCGACTTGGAAGCCCTTTGCCGGGAAGCTGCGATGATTTGCCTGCGGCGCATCATGCCCGATGTGGACTTCGGCTTGGCGCGAATTCCTTATGACCAACTGGCCAAGCTCGAGGTGGGAATGGATGATTTCCTGGAGGCCCTCCGGGGCATAGAGCCTTCCGCGTTGCGCGAGGTATTTGTCGAAGTCCCCAACGTGCGCTGGCAGGATGTCGGGGGTCTGGCCGAGATCAAACAGCGCCTCGTGGAAGCCGTCGAGTGGCCTCTCCAGTACCCCGATCTGTTCACCCAAGCGGGGATACGGCCGCCCAAAGGAATCCTGCTCTCGGGTCCCCCAGGCTGCGGAAAAACCCTCCTCGCCAAAGCGGTGGCCAGCGAAACGAAGGTGAATTTCATCTCGGTCAAAGGGCCGGAACTGCTTTCGAAATATGTGGGGGAATCTGAGAGAGGCGTGCGCGAGGTATTTCGCAAAGCGCGCCAAGCTGCGCCCTGCATCGTCTTCTTCGATGAGATTGACGCCCTCGTGCCCAGCCGCAGCGCCGGTGCGTCGGATTCGCACGTGGCGGAGCGCGTCTTGAGCCAGTTCCTCGCGGAGTTGGATGGGGTGGAAGAGCTGAAAGGGGTTTTGGTCCTGGGCGCGACCAACCGGTCAGATCTGCTCGATCCCGCCATTCTCAGGCCTGGGCGGTTTGACGAGATTGTGGAGATTCGACTTCCCGACGAGAGCGAGCGCAGCGAGATTTTCGCGATCCATTTGCAGAACAAACCCCTGGGCGCGGTGATCAGCTTCAAGGACCTGGCCTCACGAACCGGTGGGTTTAGCGGCGCCGATATCATTTCGACGTGCACCCGAGCCGCCCTGCGAGCTGTCCGGCGAGCCGTTCAGGCGGGCGATAAAACACCGGACGGGCAGGCGCGGGTAACCATTGAGGCCAGTGACCTGGAGGGCGCACTGCAAGAAATTCGTCAGCAGACTCTCGAAGGATGTGGTGAACAGTAAATGGAGACGGTCCAGAGTGCGCTTTACCTGTTTTGCTTTGCCTGCTCGAACCTCCTCGGGGAGCTCGAGGGGACCGGTGTGGATGGCCAGCATCCTCTGTCTGTATTTCGGCGCTTCCCGAATCTGTGTGCCGTCCTAAGCGAGGTGCGCTTGGAAGATTTTTGCGGCGAAACGGCCGAACTGCGCATGCGGGATCTGGCTTGGGTAGGGCCGCGCGCCTTGCGGCACGAGGCGGTGGTTGAGGAGGTGATGCATCATTCTCCCGTGCTGCCCGCCCGTTTCGGAACCCTTTTCTCGTCGCAGGAACGCCTGGCAGAATTTGTGGATAGGCATGGTGCGGCGATTTCGCAGTTCCTGGAGCGGGTAGCTGATCAGGAGGAATGGTCAGTCAGGGGCTTGCTCGACAGAAGGCAGGCCGGGCGCGCCCTCACGTCCGCAAGCCTGGCCGCACAGGAAGCGCAACTCGCGGCGCTGCTGCCGGGGAGACGCTACTTCGAGGAACAGCGAATCCGGGCACGTGCAGAGAAAGAATTGAGCCTCTGGCTAAAGGAAACCCGCCGCCAGGTCGCGAACCACCTGAGGCTGCAGGCTTCGGATTTTTGCGAATGTCCGGAGGTGCCTCGTGAGCCCCCAGAAAGCGGAATCGAGGTTGTGCTGAATTGGGCCTTTTTGCTGCCCAAGAGTGCGACGCCGGCATTTCGGGCGCGAATCAATCAGGTGAATGAGAAACATGCCATGGGGGGGCTGGTCCTCGAACTGTCCGGGCCCTGGCCCCCTTATCGCTTCGTTCCTCCACTATCGATAGGAGCAACCCCATGAGTTACCTAGTCTACTGCATCTTTCGTGGGCCCCTGCCGGCCGACCTCGAAACTCCCACCGGGGTCGGGGGGCAACGTGTGTTCACAGTAAATCACCAGGGCTTGGGCGCTGTACTTTCTAAACTGGCAGAGCCCGACTCACGTCGTGATACCTCGGAACTTCTCGTGTATGAGACGGTCGTAGAGTCCTTTTATCGCCACCTGACCGTGATTCCCATGCGATATGGGTGTCGGGTTGAGTCTCCCTGGGAGGCCGTTAGCTTGTTGCGAAAAAATCACGATGCCTATGGCGCGCTTCTTCACGAACTCGAGGACTTGGGGGAAATGGGCGTTCACGTTCTCCTCGACACTTCCGCAGATGGAAGGGAGAGCAACGCGAGGCCTGTTCGTGCAAGATCCTTACCCCTCGATTGGGATACTGGCGCCGCTTACCTGGCCGCAAAGCGACAGCGTTATCTGGGCCTGGACCGAGCCGGCCTGCAGCAGCGCCAGTTGGTCGAGGAGCTTTGCGGTTCGCTGAGCGGCTCCTTCGTTCGCCACAAAGTCGAATTGCCTTCTTCCAGCAGAGGTCGTCTTCTGTCCCTCTACTTCCTCGTGCCCCGCGATTCAGTCGAATCTTTTCGCCAAGCCGCTCGTCACCATCATGCGAACGAATCCGTCAAGCTACTCTTGAGCGGCCCCTGGCCACCGTACAACTTTGTTGATTCCCTGCAAGCGTAGGTGGACATGCAAGGAGTTCTGGAATATCTGGCAGGTCAGGGATTACATGCCGCGCATCTAAGGCCCGCGTTCTATGGAGTGAATTCCACAATCGCCCGTTGCAGAGCCACTTATTCGTTGCAGGCCATCCCCTTCCTCTTGCGAATCAAGATGATGGAAAAGCCGCGTGCAATTTCTCGATTTCGGCACCCCACCTGCTCAACTGGCGGCTGGGGCAGGTCACATTAACGTGAAGTATGCCCTAAGCGAAACTTGGGTATTTTGTTACCCGGAAGGAGAACTGCCATGGCGAAGGTTGCAAAGTCGACCGACTCCTCGAGCTTGGCGGAAGTTGTTGATCGGATTCTCGACAAGGGAATCGTGATCGACGCCTGGTTAAAGGTGTCGCTAGTCGGGATCGAGCTGCTGTCGGTCGAAGCCCGCGTCGTCATTGCCTCGGTCGAGACCTACCTGAAGTATGCCGAGGCTATCGGTCTGACAGCCGCTGCTGCCGCTCCCGCCTAATACCGGTGGGGGACCGACCGCTGTTGAGCGGGGGGCTATTATGCGGCCCTCCGCTCGGCAGATGGAGGAGACGCCAGAGGCAGGAAAAATCAAAGGAGGACTACGATGGGTAAATTGTTGGAGGATATGACTCGATTATCCGGGGAGATCCAGGCGCTGCGCGGAAGCCGTCGAGCGTTCCGAGATGAACTGCTGGATGGAAACAGGGACCGCCAAAAGGATGTGGCTGAAATGTGTGGTGATTTTTCGGGCACACAGACTCGGGTGACGGGAAGGATGAGAGCGGGGCGTCTTGCTTTCCTGAAGAAACTGAAGCAAACCGTCAGCGGGCAGCAACGGGACATGAGGGCGGATATTGCTGCCGCGCGTCGTGCCTGGGCAGGGAAGGGCGCATAGCAGCCCAGCAATCAGCAAGCCCTCGGGAGTTGCAATCCAAGCGCTGCCTGTTGAAGCCTGCGTGGTGCTCGACAGGTAGCCGCACGAGGGTCCCTCGCCGTGGCAAAGAGAAGAGGCCCGAACTGAAGCCGCCCGCAACGCCACGACCAGCTTAGAAACAAGGAGGAGGAAAACCATGGGTGTGTTAACCGAGCATATGACTCAATTACGGAATGAGATCCTGGCCTTGCGAAGCGCGCGCCAGGGATTGGCCCAGGCTTTGGAGCGAGAGACCGAGGAGCGGCGGGCCGATGTCTCCCAGACGCTGGCCAACTTTTCCAAAAGCTTCGCCGCCCGGGCCAGGAGGACGAAAGCCGATCGTTTGGGCTCCCTCTCGGACCTCAAGCGTACGGTCGAAGGCCTCCGCGCGGAGGTCCACACGGACCTCAGCAGCATTCGGCAAGCATGGCGTGCCTTGGGTACTCCATCGTGCGGGGCGGTGGAGAAACTCGCAAGCCATACGATGCAGGAAACCAAAGCCGACCTGGAAGGAAGCCAGAGCGAAACAGGTGGCCATCCATCGTTCGAAGTCGGCGGCGGAGAGAAGTCGGCACGAAAGAAACGGAAACACTAAGCTCACTGCCGTAATCCGGGCAAAGCTCCAACTGGACCGCAAAGCTCAAGGAAAGGGAACAGACAGCAATGAATGGCGAGGATGCAAAGTTTGGTTCAGTAGCCTGCGAAATAGTCGAACCCCAAGGACACAGCATTGTCCCTGAGCCTAGCGAAGAATTTGTCTTGACCCCGCATATTCAGGCTTTGACGGACCGGGCGCTGAGCTATCTTGGTGTGGGATACGCAGTCCACTTTGCCGGCCTGGCAGGAACGGGGAAGACGACCCTCGCCTTGCACGTTGCCGCGCAACTCGGCCGGCCGGTCGTCCTCCTCCACGGCGACGACGAGTTTGGCAGCTCCGACCTGATTGGCAAGGATTCCGGCTACCGTAAGTTCAAGCTCATTGATAATTACATCCACTCCGTCGTGAAGACCGAAGAGAGCATGAGCACTCTTTGGGAGGACCACCGGCTTACCACCGCCTGCCTCAATGGACACACGCTGATTTATGATGAATTCAACCGTTCCAGGCCGGAGGCCAACAACGTGCTGCTCAGTATCCTGGAGGGAAGGATTCTCAATCTGCCCAACCTGGGCAGGTCCGGCGAGGGGTGTGTGCGCGTACACGAGGACTTTCGAGCCATCCTGACCTCGAACCCCGAAGAATATGCCGGAGTCCACAAGACTCAAGACGCGCTGATGGATCGGATGATCACCGTCAACCTTGGGCATTTCGATCGCGAAACGGAGATCCAGATCACCCAGGCGAAGTCGAGCCTTCCGCGTACGGATGCGGAAAGGATCGTGGATATTGTCAGGGAACTCCGTGGGGTCGGCGTCAATAACCACCGCCCCACGATCCGGGCCTGTATCGCCATCGCCAAGATCCTCGCCCACCGCCACAGCCGCGCTCGGCTCGAGGATCCCACCTTTTGGTGGGTGTGCTGCGACGTTCTCAAGACGGACACCGCAAAGGTTACTCACGACGGGAATTCGCTCATGCTGCAAAAGGTGGAGGAGGCAATGGCGAAAGTCTGCGGGAACCATTCCAAGCGGCGGAAGAATCACCACCGCCTCGCTACCGCGTGAAAGGGGCACACCTATGCCTATACCTCTAAGGGGCTTGAGAACCATTCGCACCTTGGCCGGTCGAGTGACGCGCCTGGCTACTCCCCACAGGGCGCACTTGCAAATCGCGTGCCTGGAAATCGAAAAGTCTCGGCGCGCCGCAGAAAGAACAACCGCCAGCCGCCGGGTGGCAGAGCTTGATGCCCGGCTGCGTGAGATCGAGACCGAAGAGACCACCCTGTTGCAGGGCTTGGCCGAACGCAAATCTGCCGGTGTGCCTGGGGTCAAGGCCAAGCCCACGATGCGGAGTAGTGCCGGTGCGCTGAGGATCAGGTACTGAGGCGAAGGAGCGCGATCTTAGCATTGAAAAGACCCGCTGCCTGCAATTATTGAAACCATTGAGGGGGCCAGAAGAAATGACTCTGAAAAGCGAAAAGGAGATCAGACAGGTCGTGCAAATCGGGATAGCTACGGCACTGTATTTGTGGGGCTTTCCTATAATGGCGCTGCTGCTAGTTCTTTTAATCTTGCCGTGGCAGCCGATCTATCGGGTAGCCGCCTATCTGGGGTGCGCGGTCCTGGAAGTCAAAGCGAAAAGGACGGTCAAGCGGGCGATGAGGAAGCTGGGCGAGGAGCCAGTGCATGCCACGTAGCCGGGTCGGGGCAGCCAGCGGGGGCGGCGCGTGGCCTTCCACCGCGCATCGTCGAGTGAGAACAGGGAGGAGAAGGTATGAGAGTCAATTGTCTGGGCTGCGGGTACAGGCTGGATCTGGACGATGCCTACGACGACTATGAGGGGCCGGTCAAATGCTTCGCGTGCAGGGCGACCCTTGAGATTCGCACGGAACAGGGCAGTGTCAGAGCGGTCAAGCAAGTATATATCGCACAGCACCCTTCGGCCGGGAAGGCCTTCGAGCGCGTTCTCAAGCCGACGAGCAAGGCGGCTATGGAGGTCGCTTAGTTCGGGGCGCGCGCTGGTCGGGCCCGGCGAGTTGGGCCGCGCCCGGGCGCCGATTGAGGGGGAGCGAAGAATTGCTGATGTCTCTCTTGGGAAATCAAATTGAGGAGAGGAACAAGGCGCCGCTGGGCGGAGAAAACCCTGGGAGGGGTGTTGCCGGCGGAAATGGAGAGCAGCCCGAGCCCATGAACCGCGATCGTGAGCGCGCGTCCCGGGCATTGCTTACCCGGCTCATGGAACTCCACATGGCGGGCCGCAGCCCAGAGGAAATAGCCGTGCAGGTCCTGACTACTGAACCTGAGAATCTCGTGTTCCGCGCCGCGCTAATGATCGAGATCATCCTCCATTATGCCCGCCCCGCTATGGAAGAGAGGGCTCTATGAGTACCGCCGATACCTCGATTGCGAAATCCGCGCCCAAGCATCCACGCAACCAGGTGGCAGTGCGACAGAGGGCATACCTTTACGCGGTTATCGCCGATGCTCGAGGCCGGAAGTACGGAGACTTCGGCATCGACGGAAGTGAGGTGTATTCCATCCCGGGGGGGCAAGTAGCAGCCGTGGTCAGCAATGTAGGTGTCGAGAGGGTGCGGCCAGAACGCTCCCATCTTGCCGCCCATCAGGAAGTCCTCAAGAAGCTGATGGCGGAGACCACACCTCTACCCATGTCCTTCGGCATCATCGCAGACAGCCCGCAGGCCGTACGAAACCTGCTTTCTCGCAACCAGCATGCGCTGCTCGAGCAACTGCGGCGCGTGGCGGGCAAGGTCGAGATGGGCTTGCGAGTTACCTGGGACGTGCCCAACATCTTTGAATACTTCGTTAATACCCATCCTGAGCTGAGGGGGGCCCGGGACCAACTCCTGGGAGGTCCTCGCGAGCCTACGCAGGAGGACAAGATCGAAGTCGGCAGGATGTTTGACCAACTGCTCAAAGAGGATCGGGAGACCTACACCGACAAAGTGGAAGCGATTCTGGCGCCCCACTGCGCCGAGATCGAGCCAAGGAAATGCCGTACTGAACGCGAGGTAATGAATCTGGCTTGTTTGGTCGAGCGTACAGCGATGCCGCAGTTCGAGAGTCGCGTCTTCGAGGCCGCGCAGCAGTTTGATAACAACTTCGCCTTCGACTACAACGGGCCGTGGGCCCCGCACAACTTTGTCGAGATCGATCTCAAGCTCTGAGCCGGGCGATGCGGGAGCATGCCATGGTTCTTGTGGACGACCTTTTGAAACTTCCGTTCACCGGTCTGGTCTGGATCGCCCGTCAGGTTCAGAACGCCGCCCAGGAGGAGCTCGCCAACGAGAGCGAATCTGTCACCGCGGAGTTGAGTGATCTCTACATGAGGCTGGAAACCGGAAAGATCTCGGAGGGAGAGTTCGCAGGCGAAGAAAAGACCTTACTCGAACGGCTGGACAGAATGCAAGAGCGTGGCCGAGGCCTCCAAGAGGAGCATGGCGGAGAGGAAAAGCGAGGCCAACGTGAATACAGTAGGGTGGCGTGAGGAGTGCAATCGATGCGCGGAGAGCATGGCTGCTCCAGCGTTTTTGGACCACCGAGGCCTACAACTGCTGATCTTTGGCGGCAAAGGGGGAGTCGGAAAGACTACCTGCGCCACCGCCGCGGCGCTGCATTTGGCAAAAAACTCACCGCAATCCTCTTTTCTCCTGGTCTCCACAGACCCTGCTCATTCACTCACCGATAGCCTGGCGGACTTGGTCCCACCCGAAAACCTGAAGGTTCGCGAACTTGATGGCCAGGAATACCTGGCGCATTTCAAGCAGGAGCACTATGGGAAACTCCGCGAAATCGCCTCGCGCGGCACCTTCCTCGATAGAGAAGAAATCGACCGCTTTTTGGAGCTTTCCTTGCCGGGCTTGGATGAACTCGTGGCCTTCCTGGAGATCTCCACGTGGGTGGAGAAGTGCAGCTACGATTGCATCATTGTGGACACCGCCCCCGGTGGTCACACCCTGCGCTTGCTGGCCATGCCGGAATTCCTCCACAAATGGCTCGCCACGCTGGAAACTCTGTTGGCAAAGCACCGCTACATGAAATGGGTCTTTGCCCGTTCCCGAGATCGCGATGAACTCGACGCCTTCCTGGAAGAGCTGACCGCCTCAGTAAAACGCATGGAAGGGGTGCTACAGGATTCGCTCCGTTGCCGTTTTGTTCCGGTGATGCTCGCCGAGATGATGAGCATTCGCGAGACCGTCTCGATCGTAAGGGAAGTGGACCGTCTCATGTTGCCGATGACCGACATCGTGATCAACCGGCTCTATCCCAGTAACCCGTGCCCCGTTTGTGAGGACGAGCGTCTGCGCCAGATTCGGCAACTGCGGAACCTTTTCAGCCAAACCTCTTTAGCCAGGTTTGCACTCTGGGGGCTGCCCCTTTATGCAGAGGAGGTTCGGGGGCAGACAGCACTGGAGTCATTCTGGGATGGAGTAGGGCAAATCACCGAAGCCCCTCCCGCAACCACCGAACCATCGGCAACTCTGGCGCTCAGGGTGGAGGTAGGCATCGAGTGGCCTCCACCCCAGACTGCGCTTCTGCTCTTTGCAGGCAAGGGTGGCGTGGGAAAGACAACTTTGGCTTGCGCGACGGCTCTGCACTTGGCGCAAGATCGCCCCGGGAAGAAAGTTCTTCTTTTCTCCACCGGGCCTGCCCACTCTTTATCAAGCTGCTTGGGGACACCCATCGGCCCCCGGCCAAAACTCGTGTTCCCCGGCGTGGAAGCCATGGAGATCGATTCGGAGTCGGAATTTCGGGCTTTGAAGAAACAATACGCCGGAGATATGCAGAAATTCCTGGAATCTATCTCGAGTAACTTTGACTTAACCTTCGACCGCGCAGTGCTGGAACGGATTCTCGACCTCTCCCCCCCGGGCCTCGACGAGGTGATGGGCCTGACGGGGGTCATGGCCTTACTCGCCTCGGGCGACTACGACGTCCTCGTGCTCGATTCCGCAGCAACAGGTCACCTGATTCGTCTGCTGGAACTTCCCGGAATCGTCGATCAATGGCTTAAAGCGTTCTTCGACTTGTTTCTTAAATACCCGCAGATCTTCCGACTCACCAGGTTTTCTCAGGAGCTCGTGTCGATGTCAAAGAACCTCAAGAGGTTCAGACGACTGCTGACTGATCCGGCACGATCCGCCATCTATGCGGTCAGCATCCCCACCGATATGGCTTTTGAGGAAACACGAGACTTGCTGGCTGCCTGCGTGCGCTTAGGCGTCAGTGTGCCTGGACTTCTTCTCAACCTTGTCACGCCCCCCAGTGATTGCCTTTTGTGTTCTGCTCTGTATCGCCGGGAATCGCACGTGCGCCGGAAGTTTCAGCGGTGTCTTCAAGGAAGGGAAATGACGGTTGTCTATCGTTGGGGGGAGATTCAGGGCTTTCGCCGGCTGGCAGAGTTGGGACAAGCCCTTTACCAACCCAGCCGCGTGGAATCGAGTGTCTATGCCTGTTGAAAGCAACCTTGTAAACCTGTCGACCCTGCCATCCGAACTCGCCTTAGATGACACCCGGCAGGTCTCCCTGTGCGAGGTGCTTGACCGGGTGCTGAACAAAGGAGTTGTGGTGGCAGGAGAAGTGACCATTTCAGTCGCGGATATCGACCTCATCTACCTTGGACTGCAAGCCGTGCTCACGTCCATGGAGACAGGGCGTCAAAGCCTCCGCCGCGCGCCGCTGCAATTGGGCGCCGGCATGGGCATTGGAAAGGAGAAGGCAAATGGACTCAACCGAGCTGGCGCGGGTCGAGTCTGAGGCCGTACACGATTTCGCCCAGGTGATGAAGGTGGACGATTTGCTGGCGCCCCCATCGTCCGCTGGCCAGCGCCCGCGAGCCGGCCGGCTCAACCTCGATGTGAACGATGCCAAAAACGGGCTCGGACAACTGGTCCTGACCCTGGTCAAGCTCCTGCACGAATTGCTGGAGCGGCAAGCTATCCGCCGGATGGAGGGGGGTTCCTTGAGTGCGCCGCAGATTGAAAGGCTCGGACTGACGCTGATGAGGCAGGCACAGGAAATTGAACGGCTGCGGGCGGAATTTGGCCTCGAGGAAGAGGACCTGAACTTGGATCTTGGCCCGCTGGGAAAGCTTCTGTAAAAGGAGAGCTTATGGTGCAGCAACGCAGCATGTCACACGCGGTGGAGAGCTCAACTTTGGCCGACGTGCTGGAGCGTGTTTTGGATAAAGGGATCATCATCGCGGGTGATATCAGAGTGAAACTGGTGGACATCGAACTCCTGTCCGTTCAGATCCGCTTGGTCATCTGCTCGGTCGATAAGGCCAAGGAAATGGGCATGGACTGGTGGGTGAACAACCCGATATTTCGCCGCGAGGATGACCATGGAGCGCTGGCCAGCTCGCTCGCCAGCATCGAGGAAAGGATGGCAAGGCTGGAGGCCTCTGTTAGGAAAGAGGAAATGCGAAGCGGGCAGCTCGTCTCCCCTTCGCAAAATCTCCACATGCCTTAGGGTATGCGTAGCGTCGTGAAGCAACTGGGGCTTTGCCGGCGGGTAGAAAATCAACCCCCGCCGGCTGCGGTTTTCCAGGCGAAATGAAGGAGGAGACGATGGGCACTGACACCACTGAACGCCATCTTGCCGACGAGGCCGCGGGCCGGACAGGCGTTTACAACCGCAGCCTGATCGAGGCGAGCCTGGATCCGCTCGTTACCATCGCTCCGAACGGAAAGATCACCGACGTGAACAACGCCGCTGAGAAGGTGACCGGCCTCTCGCGCGAGCAACTCATTGGGACCGACTTTTCAGATTATTTTACCGACCCCGAAAAGGCCCGAGCGGGATACGAGCAGGTGTTCCGAGAAGGCTTGGTCCAGTACGAGTTGGAGATTCGGCACGGCGACGGACATGTGACGCCGGTGCTTTACAACGCGTGGGTGTATCGGGACGAGGCGGGAGAGGTCGTTGGCGTTTTTGCAGCCGCCCGCGACCTCTCCGAGCGCAAGCGGGCCGAGGAGGAAATCCGCAAACTCAATGAAGACCTCCAGCGCCGCGCTGCCGAGTTGCAAGCCAGTAATAGGGAACTGGAAGCCTTCACGTACTCGGTCTCTCACGACCTGCGCAGCCCCCTGCGCCACATCGACGGTTTCTCCAAATTACTTCTTGAAGAGTACAGCGCAGATCTGCCGGAGGACGCACGTCGCCATCTGTCTCGCATCCGCGAGGGCACGCGCCGCATGGGCATGATGGTGGACGATTTGCTGAACCTCACGCGCGTGGGACGCAAGGAACTGAGCATGCAACTGACGGGGTTGAGTTCTTTGCTCGAAGAAGCCATTCGCGATCTGAAGCCGGAGATGGCGGGCCGGGAGATCGAATGGCGAATCGGGGAATTGCCCTTCGTGGAGTGCGATCCAGCCTTGGTGAAGCAGGTTTTCGCCAACCTGCTGTCGAACGCCCTCAAGTTCACCCGGCTGCGGGAACGCGCCGTGATCGAAGTGGGGGAAACGAAGCAGGATGGCCGAGCCGTGATCTTTGTTCGCGACAACGGGGTCGGCTTCAGCATGAAGTACGTTGACAAGCTTTTTAGAGTTTTTCAGCGACTCCATCGCTCCGAGGACTTCGAGGGGACAGGCATCGGACTCGCCACCGTCCAGCGCATTGTTCACAAACACGGCGGACGCGTCTGGGCGGAGGGAGAGTTGAACAAGGGCGCTACTTTTTACTTCACTCTGGAGGCTGTCGAGAGCCGTCCTGGGAAAGCAATTCCTTGCCTAGAGGTGCCGCATGATAAGTCAAGACGTAGAAATACTCCTGGTTAAAGATAATCCGGACGACGTCGAGCTGACCTTGCACGCCTTGCGTCAGGAGAGATTAGCGAATCATATTGAGGTGGCACGTGACGGCGAAGAGGCTCTGGATTTTCTCTTTTGCCGCGGCCCCTACGCGCAGCGCAGCTTCGACCAGCCTCCCCGTGTAGTGTTGCTCGATCTAAAACTGCCCAAAATGGATGGCATGGAAGTTCTGCGTGAGATCAAGAAGGACCCTCGCACCAAAGCCATTCCCGTCGTCGTTCTAACCGCGTCTCAAGAAGAGTCTGACATGGTCAATGGGTATCACCTTGGCGCCAATGGCTATGTTCAGAAGCCCGTAGATTTCGACAATCTTCGTAACCTTGTGAAGCAACTGGGGCTTTACTGGCTGGTAGTAAATCAACCCCCGCCGGCTGCGGTCTTCCAGGCGAAATGAAGGAGGAGACAACGAGCACTCACACCATTGAACGCCATCTTGCCGACGAGGCCGCGCGCCAGACAGGCGTTTACAACCGCAGCCTGATCGAGGCGAGCCTGGATCCGCTCTTTACCATCGCTCCGAACGGAAAGATCACCGATGTGAACAACGCCGCTGAGAAGGTGACCGGCCTCTCGCGCGAGCAACTCATTGGGACCGACTTTGCAGATTATTTTACCGACCCCGGGAGGGCCCGAGCGGGATACGAGCAGGTGTTCCGAGAAGGCTTGGTCCAGGACTACGGGTTGGAGATTCGGCGCTGCGACGGACATGTGACGCCGGTGCTTTACAGCGCGGCGGTGTATCGGGACGATGCGGGGCAGGTGATTGGTGTCTGTGCAACGGCGCGGGATGTCACGGAGCTGAAGCGGGCGGTCGAGGCCGTGCGCCGGGCCAGCGCTTATAACCGCAGCCTGCTCGAAGCCAGTCTCGATCCGCTGCTGACCATCAATCCGGACGGAAAGATCACCGACGTGAACAAGGCCGCTGAGAAGGTGACCGGCCTCTCGCGTCAGCAACTCATGGGGACCGACTTTGCAGATTATTTTAGCGACCCCGGAAAGGCCCGAGCGGGATACGAGCAGGTGTTCCGAGAAGGCTTGATCAAGGACTACGAGTTGGAGATTCGGCACCGCGACGGATATGTGACGCCGGTGCTTTACAACGCGGCGGTGTATCGGGACGAGGCGGGAGAGGTCATTGGCGTGTTCGCCGCCGCCCGCCACATCTCCGAGCGCAAGCGGGCCGAGGAGGTAATCCGCAAGCTGAACCAAGAAATCGACGAGCGGGTGCGGCGGCACACGGCGGAGCTGGAGGCAACGAACAAGAACCTCGAAGCCTTCACGTACTCGGTCTCTCACGACCTGCGCAGCCCCCTGCGCCACATCGACGGTTTCTCCAAATTACTTCTTGAAGAGTACAGCGTAGATCTTCCGGAGGACGCACGTCGCTATCTGTCTCGCATCCGCGACGGAACGCGCCGCATGGGCATGATGGTGGACGATTTGCTGAACCTCACGCGCGTGGGACGCAAGGAACTGAGCATGCAACTGACGGGGTTGAGTTCTTTGCTCGAAGAAGCCATTCGCGATCTGAAGCCGGAGATGGCAGGCCGGGAGATCGAATGGCGAATCGGGAAATTGCCCTTCGTGGAGTGCGATCCAGCCTTGGTGAAGCAGGTTTTCGCCAACCTGCTGTCGAACGCCCTCAAGTTCACCCGGCTGCGGGAACGCGCCGTGATCGAAGTGGGGGAAACGAGGCAGGATGGCCGAGCCGTGATCTTTGTTCGCGACAACGGGGTCGGCTTCAGCATGAAGTACGTTGACAAGCTTTTTGGAGTTTTTCAGCGGCTCCATCGCCCCGAGGACTTCGAGGGAACAGGCATCGGACTGGCCACCGTCCAGCGCATTGTCCACAAACACGGCGGACGCACCTGGGCGGAGGGAGAGTTGAACAAGGGCGCTACTTTTTACTTCACTTTGGAGGCTGTCGAGAGCCGTCCTGGGGAAAGCAATTCCTTGCCTAGAGGTGCCGCATGATAAGTCAAGACGTAGAAATACTCCTGGTTGAAGATAATCCGGACGACCTCGAGCTGACCTTGCACGCCTTGCGTCAGGAGAGATTAGCGAATCATATTGAGGTGGCACGTGACGGCGAAGAAGCTCTGGATTTTCTCTTTTGCCGCGGCCCTTGGGTGCAGCGCAGCTTCGAGCAGGCTCCCCGTATTGTGCTGCTCGATCTAAAACTGCCCAAAGTGGATGGCATGGAAGTTCTGCGTGAGATCAAGAAGGACCCTCGCACCAAGGCTATTCCCGTCGTCATTCTAACCGCGTCTCGAGAAGAGTCTGACACGGTCAATGGGTATCACCTTGGCGCCAATGGCTATGTTCAGAAGCCCGTAGATTTCGACAGTTTTCGCAACCTTGTGAAGCAACTGGGGCTTTACTGGCTGGTAGTGAATGAACCCCCACCGCCCGCAGCCTTCCACGCGAAATGAAGAAGGAGACGATGAGCAAAGCTAAAGCAGGCAACCCATTTCCCTCCGGACGCGCCCTTCGGATCTTAATTATCGAGGACGATGCAGCGGACGCCGAGCTTACAGTAAGTGTGCTGAAGCGGGCCGGCTACCCTTTGGCGTTCAATGTGATTGACTCTGCTACTGACTTCGAGGAGCGGCTGGCCCATGCCGATTACGATGCCATCCTCTGCGACCACAACCTCGGGACCTGGACCGGTATGGAGGCTTTGGAAATCCTCAAGAGGTCAGGGAAGGATATCCCCTTTTTAGTACTGACCGGTGTCCTGGGTGACGAAGCTGCCGTCGAGTATGTCAAGCGAGGCGCCGCCGACTACCTCCTGAAAGATCGCCTGGAGCGACTGCCGGTTGCCTTGAGCCGCGCCCTACAGGACAAAACTCAGCGGGAGGAAGCCGCCCGGCTTCAGGAGCAAATTGCCTGCGCTAAAAGGGACTGGGAGCTGACGTTTGACTCCGTTCCCGACCCCGTCATGGTGGTGAACGAGGAGTGCGGCATTCAGCGTGCCAATCGTGCCTTGGCCGAGCTTGTGGGCTTGGAGTCGTCTCAAATCATCGGCAAGCATTGCTATGAAGTCCTGCACAGGTCGGACAAACCACGGGAAGACTGCCCGCACCAGTGCCTGTTGAAAACCGGGACGGAGGCCAGAAGTGATCTGGAGGAACCTTGGCTTGGGAAGATCTTCGACCTCACCACCAGCCCTCTCCGTGACAGCAGCGGGGCATTGAAGGGTAGCGTCAACGTGCTGCGGGATATCACGGCGCGCCAGCGGGCGGAGGAAGCGCTCCGCGCAAGCGAAGCACAATTCAGAAGGTTCATCGAAAACTTGCCCCTGGGAGTTTATCGGAGCATGCCGGACGGGCGCGTGCTGATGGCGAATCCCGCGCTGCTCCGAATGTTGGGGTACGACTCGTGGCAGGAATTGGCATTTCGAAATGTTAAGGGCGAGGGTTTTGAGGCTGGCTACCCCCGAAGCGCATTTCGTGAGCAAATCGAGCGGGAAGGCGAAGCCAAGGGCCTTGAGGCGGCTTGGAAAAGACGAGATGGGTCGGTGATATTTGTTCGGGAATCTGCCAGAGCGTTCCGTGCAGATGATGGAAGAGTGTTGTATTACGACGGCATCGTTGAAGACGTCACGGAGCGCAGGCGACTCGAGGAGCAGCTTCGCCAGGCACAGAAGATGGAAGCGGTGGGACGCCTTGCGAGTGGGGTAGCTCACGACTTCAACAATCTATTGACGATCATTATGGGATATAGCGATCTCCTGTTGGAGAGAGTCTCCCTTCCCGACGGGATGCGCTCCCCTGTGAAGGAGATCGAGAAGGCGGCGGACCAGGCTGCCTCGCTCACGCGCCAATTGCTCGCTTTCGCCCGCAAGCAAGTGCTGCAACCGCACATCGTTGATCTGAACAGCCTGCTGACGAACGTGGATAAGATGCTGCGGCCAATGATTGGAAAGAACATCGAACTGGTCACGCATCTACCCTCCGGACTGGGTCGCGTGAATGCTGACCCGGGACAAATCGAGCAGGTGATCATGAACCTGGCGGTGCACGCGCGGGATGCGATGCCCCAGGGCGGCCAGTTGACGCTCGAAGCGGCCAACGTCGAGTTGGATTCGAGCTATGCGAGCAGCCAGGAAAGCGTCTTGCCGGGCCACTATGTGATGATCGCAGTGAGCGATACCGGAATCGGGATGGATGCGGAGACGCGAGCCCGCGTCTTCCAGCCTTTCTTCACCGCCAAACAACGGGGTGAGGGGATGGGACTGGCGCTCGCTACGCTCTACGGGATCGTCAGACAGAGCGAGGGCCACATCTGGGTCTACAGCGAACCGGGGAAGGGTACGACATTTAAGGTCTATCTGCCTCGAATCGACCAAGCGGTTGAGGTGATTGCTCCAACCCAAGTACCTGTTGATGACCTATCCCGAGGCTCCGAAACCATCCTCCTGGCTGAAGACGAGGAAGCAGTATGTTCCTTGGTCAGGGGAGTCCTTGAATCCAGAGGCTACGATGTGTTGGAGACCAAGGGAGCAAATGATGCGCTGGAGATTGGCGAGCGGCATAAAAAACACATTCATTTGTTGCTGACCGATGTGGTGATGCCCCAGATGAGCGGGAAGGAGTTGGCCGAACATCTGGCACCACTTCATCCGGAAACGAAAGTTCTCTACATGTCCGGGTATGCGGATCATGCCGTCGTCCAACACGGCCTGCTGAATCCAGGCACGGTTTTCCTCCAGAAGCCTTTCACGCCGGATGCTCTGACACTCAAGGTTCGCGAAGTACTGGATGGCGCCGCAGGTCAGAGGACATGACTCCCTCCGCCAGATGCCGATTTCAGCGCCACAATTCCTGATTGAGGCGGCGGATGTCAATCTGGACGAGCACTCTGGCTGGACCTACTTCGGCCTCGAGCCGGGACCGTACGTAACGCTGGGGGTGAGTGAGACGGGAAGGGGAATGGTCGCAGAGACGAGGGCCCATGTCATCGCGCCCTCCTTTTCCTCCACGGGGCGGACTCCCTCACTCGTAGAGTTCGTGGCGTACTGGATGGATGAAACAGAATTCACGACTTGACCTCCTGCCGCTCGGGGGACCAGTTGACTTTCTCTTCGCGAGGAGTGATTACTCATGCGGATATTCGACCAAATGGACCCCCGAAATCTCAACCGCCGTGAGTGGGAGCTGTGGATGTTGGCTCTCACCGTCATTCTCATTTTGGCCGTGGGCATGGCCTTGCTGATGTATCCCTCGGCTCTCTCCAACGACCTCATCGTGAACGGCACGACAAAACGCAAGATCTTCTTCGGCTTCTGCGCGCTTTCGGTCCTGCTGGTGGGCTACTTCCTGGACAGGCAGGTCGTGATCAGTCAGCTTCGCCAGCGGGTTGCGGAAGAGCACCAGCGGTTTGTGGCAATGCGGCACGAAGCGAGCGTGGACATGCTCGCGACCTTGCCCGGGTTCACCCTCTTTCGCGACCGCCTGGCCATGGAGCATCGCCGCGCCGCCAGTACTCATTTGCCTCTTTCGCTACTGGTTGTCCAACTGGAGCCTTCGCCGCAACTCCCTGACAAGGACGAAATCGATACAGCGTTCGGTGACGCCGCCAAGGCCTTGACCAGGAAACTTCGCGCTGAGGACTCCATATATCGCTTCCGTCGCGGGGTCTTTGCCGTCGTCCTTCCCGGCGTGGGGACAGAGAATGCCTACCGCATCTCGAGTCGGTTCGCGGAGGGCCTTTACGATGCCTCGGGAGCGAGCACACGCTTCTTATTTGGCGTGCACGTAATCAATTATCCCGAACACGCCAGCACCGCCCGGGAGATGGAAGAGGCGGCCCGCTCCCTCTTCCCGACTGAGTGCCTTGCGGCGCATGAAGTGGAAGTGGCGTGAACGACCCCGAAAAAATTATCTCGAGGATAGAAGGTCATGCCAAACCATTCCACAAGGGCTGCCCTTCCATCATCTCACCTGTGCATGGCTCGGAATCGGCACTACACCAGCCTCTCCGCCGCGCTGATCAATCCTCAACGCCCACGTATCCTCAAGGCAGTGGCAACGGAAGCTTGACCGCCTTCACTGCTTGGGAGACGCCGCCAACCCTCGCTTCCGCGGATTGCCCTCCGCGTGTCTGTGGTTGCAGCAAGTGATAAACTGCAACTGGTGAGATTCGAAGGCGCGCGGGTGGTGCGGCGCGTGCGCGTCCCCGATTTCCGGCTGACAGCCGACGTTCGCATGCTGTGCGCTTCTTCTCCACTCGGCAGCCTCGGGGGTGAACAGGCTCTGGGAAGGGCTGTCCTTTCGGTTTGAGGTCGAAGAGCTCACTTGCGTCAGGGAATCCACAAGCCAGTGAGCCCAGTGGGGAGAACATGCACATAACTCTCAAAGATGAAGTCGCTGTGGTTACGGGCGGGTCCCGCGGAATCGGTGCGGCTACCGTGAAGGTGTTTGTGGCAGCAGGCGCGAAGGTTATTTTCAACTATCATCGAGCAAACCGCGCAGCAAAGGAAGTCATCGAAACCTGTAAGGGCCTGGAGGGCCAGGCCATTGCTGAACGGGCCGATGTTTCAAGCATGGCCGACGCCAGGAGGTTGGTTGAGGCTGCGGTTAACCGTTTCGGCAAGCTCGATATACTGGTGGCTAATGCAGGCATTTGGAATTACAACCCCCTGCCTATCCAGAAAGTGGCGGAGAAGCAGTGGGATGAAATGATGGCCATAAACCTCAAAGGCGTTTATTCGCTGGTGCACCACGTCGTTCCCCAAATGATCCGCCAGAAACGCGGCCGCATTATCGTGGTTTCCTCGACCGCCGGGCAACGCGGGGAGGCTTTTCACACCCATTACGCAGCCAGCAAGGGCGGCCTGATTAGCTTTGTCAAAGGGCTCTCTACCGAGCTGGCACGACACGGCATCTTAGTGAATTGCCTCGCTCCCGGATGGGTGGAAACGGAAATGAGCACGCAGGTGTTGAACAACAGGCGCGAATACAAGAAAACAATATCCCTCATTCCCCTTCGTCGCTTCGCTCGACCGGAGGAAATTGCCCTGCCCATACTCTTCCTGGCCTCGCCCATGGCAACGTTCATCACAGGGGAAATCCTGAATGTAAACGGCGGGAGCGTTTTGTGTGGTTAGAAAAGGGGGACGTGGAGCGCAAGTCGTGTGCTATGCCGTAACGAGACAAGGGCTTATAATCTTGGGTAGTTTCCTAATATGGGATGTAGGGCAGGGTCCCGCAAGGCGGGACCGGCCTGGGCCGTCCCGTCCCACCATGGTGGGAGACGAGGCGGCCCTGCATTCGAATTGGAATACTACCTAATCTTGCATGGGCCGAGGAAGGGAGTTTGTTGTGCCTGAGCGAAGTTGCGGGGTACGAGGGATACTCATCGGGGCGGTTGTTCCCGCAGTCTTGCTTGGAGCAGTCCGGGGGGCGAGACTGCGCGCCGAGCAGAATCCCGCCGAGGTTCCTTCGCGCATCGACCCCAAGGCCCAACAAGTCATTGATCGCGTGATTCGGGCATTGGGCGGACCTGCTTTCCTGAATATGAAACGGCTGACGACCCGAGGCCGCATCTATTCCATCAGGGACGAGTCCACTTCAGGGTTCGCCCCTTTCGAGAGCGCCGTCGAATATCCGGACAAGCGCCGGTTTAGCTACGGGAAGAGGCCCCCTGTCATTCTCGTCAACAATGGCGACCAAGCATGGGAACTGGACCGGTACGGACAAACCTCCCAGGCGCCGGAGCAGGCCCGACGCTGGAGGATTTCCAATCGCTATTCGCTGGAGAATCTCCTCCGTCTCCGCATCCATGAACCCGGAATTCTCATTCAGCCGGGCGGTGTCGACTTTGTGGATAACGTCGCCACACAAGCTCTGGACATGGTTGACCAACAAGGAACTCAATTGAGACTGGATTTGAATCGTCAAACGATTCTGCCGGTTCGCGTCACCTATCGCGTGCGCGACCCCCAAACAGGCGATTGGGACGAGTTCGCGGATGTGTACAGCGACTACAAAAACATCGAGGGAATCGTGACCCCGATGCACATTGCGAGGTTTTTGAATGATGAACGAGTTTCTGAAATCTTCCGCAGCTCCGCCCACTATGACGACGAATACCCCTCCACCTATTTCCAACCCGTCCAGTAGCGGTTCCATCTGTTATAATGCCTTGATGGAGCAAGCGTGAAGAATCATCCCAGAATGCGTAGTACGACTATTCTCTGCGTCCGGCGAGATGGACGGCTGGCCATGGGAGGCGACGGCCAGGTGACCATGGGGGAGAATATCGTCAAGCAGAAAGCCCGAAAAATCCGCCGCCTCTTCAATGAGAAAGTCCTGGCGGGTTTTGCCGGGAGCACTGCCGACGCCCTCTCCCTTTTCACTAGGTTTGAACAGAAGCTTGAGGAGTATCACGGAAACCTGAGCCGCGCCGTTGTGGAACTGGCCAAGGACTGGCGCACGGACCGCGCCCTGAGACACCTCGAGGCGTTGCTCCTGGTCGCGGACGAAAAGAGCACCTATCTGGTGAGCGGCAACGGAGATGTGATTGAGCCCGATGACGGGATTGTGGCCATCGGCTCCGGCGGGCCTTTCGCACTGGCCGCCGCGCGCGCCCTGGCAAAACACACGGCGATGACCGCCAAGGAGATTGTCGAGGAGGCCATGCGCCTGGCCGGGCAGATCTGCATCTTCACCAACGATCAGGTAACGATCGAAGAACTGTAAACGGGGCGCTCCGAGCGCTGAATCCTATGGTTTTCTACTTGCCCGAAACTCTTGAGACTGCCAGCTCACCTGATGAGCTATCCCCGCGCCAGATCGTAGCGGAATTAGATAAGTACGTGATCGGCCAAAGTGAGGCCAAACGATCTGTCGCCACGGCACTGCGAAACCGCATGCGGCGGCAAAAGCTGCCACCCGAGCAGGCGGAAGAAATCCTTCCCAAGAATATCATCATGATTGGCCCTACCGGCGTGGGGAAAACGGAAATCGCCAGGCGCCTTGCCCGGCTGACGAATTCTCCTTTCCTCAAGGTCGAGGCCTCGCGCTTCACGGAAGTGGGCTATGTTGGCCGCGATGTGGAGTCCATGGTCCGCGACCTGGTGGAAATCTCCATTGACATGGTCCGGGAAGAACGGGTCGATGAAGTGGCTGAAAAAGCGGAGCAGAACGCCGAAGAGCGTCTGCTGGATCTCCTTCTGCCCCCTCCACCTTCTATGAAGCGCCACGAAAAGAGCGGCGGCGACGAAGAAGAGGAACGCGCCGCTGCGGCCCAGGAACAGTTCCGCCGCACCCGGGAGAAATTGCGCGCCCAGTTTCGGGAGGGGAAACTCGACGAACGGCAGGTCGATATTGAAGTGCGGGACCGCAGCTTCCCGGCTTTCGAGGTGATCTCTTCTCAAGGCATCGAGGAGATGGACATCAACATCAAGGACATTCTCCCGGGGCTTTTTGGCTCAAGAACCAAGAAGCGCCGCCTGCGCGTGGCCGAGGCCATGGATTACCTGATCCAGGAGGAAGAAAACAGGCTGATTGACATGGACCAAGTCACCCGCGTGGCCGTGGAACGCGCGGAGCAGTCCGGCATCATATTTCTGGATGAAATCGACAAGATCGCAGGCCGGGAACGGGGTCACGGGCCGGACGTCAGCCGCGAAGGCGTACAACGCGATATCTTGCCCATCGTCGAAGGCACCACGGTCAACACCCGTTACGGAATGATCCGCACCGATCACATTCTTTTCATCGCGGCCGGAGCTTTCCACGTGAGTAAGCCCTCCGACCTGATACCTGAACTCCAAGGGCGATTCCCCATCCGGGTCGAGCTGCATTCCCTCACCACGGAAGACTTCATCCGCATCCTGAAGGAGCCCAAGAGCGCGCTGGTAAAGCAGTACGCGGCGTTGCTGGAAACGGAAGGCATCAAGCTCTCCTTCGCGGACGACGCGCTGGAAGAAATTGCCAAGTTCGCCGCCGCGGTCAACGAGCAGACGGAGAACATCGGCGCGCGGCGCTTGCACACCATTATGGAAAAACTTCTCGACGAAATCTCCTTCGAGGGCCCCGACCTGAAGAAGAAAACGGTCCGCATCGATGCTGCATACGTTCAGAAGCAATTGGCGGATATCGTCAAGAATCAGGACCTCAGCCGGTATATCCTGTGAATCACCTTTCGTGTGCGCGGCGATCGGCCGGCACCTCTCACTCTGCTGAACAAAAGGAATGGAAATTGGGCCTTCGCCCTCTCCCCAGGGGAGAGGGTGGTCCGCGGCCGGCGTTTTCACCAGCCGGCGCGGGTCGGGTGAGGGGTCACTTGCGCGACGCGGAGGGGTCACAGGGCCGCACTTTACCAAGTAACCCCTCACCCGGCTCTCCCGCGCCTGCGGGATCGCCACCCTCTCGCCAAGAGAGAGGGTTGTTTCTTGGGTTCTGCCCAATCGCCCCAGTGCTTCCTCTGGCTGTGGCAGTGGGCATTGTCTTCCTGCTTGGGTGTGGTGTGCAGGGGCCACCGCAACCACCACGCCTCGAGGTGCCGGAACGCGTAACCGACCTCAGCGCATTTCAGGTGGGACGCACGCTCGAGATCCGCTTCGCACTTCCCCAGCAGGCTGTGGATGGAGAACGGTTGACTAAACCTCTGGAGATCGAGATTCTCCGCGCCCAGATCCCCCCGGGCTCGGTACCGCCAAAGTCCCCACCCCTGGCTCTTTGGACCAGGCTCCAACCCGACCAGTGGACGCGTTACACCAACGACCGCAGAGTCATCTATCCCGCGCGCCTTTCCGAGGAGGAATACAAGAACTGGCAGACAGAAGACTCGATCATTGCCATCCGCACTCTCACGCGCGGGTTTCGCCGGCGCCCCGTGGAAAGCGAGATTTCCAATCTCGTCCGACTACGGCTGCTGGACGTCTCAGGCCCCACCAACCACATCGAGAGTCAGACTACTGAGAAAGCCATTGAGCTGCGTTGGCCGCCGCCTGCCAGCACTTTTGGCGGCCAGCAGGCCAAGTCCCTTGCGGGGTATCGCATTTACAGAAGCCGGACTGGAAAACCGGGGTCATTCCAGTTGGTCGGGGAGAGCAAAGAGCCACGATACCTTGACAGTGATTTTGAATTCGGGCGCGCCTATTCTTACGAGGTTCGGGCGTTGTTCAAGGAGGGCGGGACCATAGCTGAAGGTGAAGGCACGCAACCCTATGAAGTGATCCCCCGCGATACATTTCCGCCGGTGCGCCCCAAAGGGTTAACAGCTTTGTACACCGCCGGCGCGGTGGAATTGGTATGGACGGCCAACTCGGAGAAGGACCTGGCCGGGTATTGTGTTTACCGGCGTGAAAACGGTGAGCAACCCAAGAAGCTGAATAAGGAACTGCTCCGAACCCCCATCCTCCGCGATGTCAGCGTCCAGCCGGGCCACATCTACTTCTATCAGGTGACAGCCTTGGATCTTTCAAACAATGAAAGTCAACCCTGCGAGGAGATCTCAGTCGAAACTGGAAACTAAAAATCAGAAAGCAGAAATTAGAAAGCAGAAAACAGGACCTCCGGTTTCTGATTTCTAATTTCTGCTTTCTAGTTTCTCTACGATGAACAGGCGCTTGGAAAAGCACTATCGTCCGTTTGGGGTCGAAGACTTCGCCAGGCCTCCGCGTTTCCGCTTTCGCGCGATCCTTGGGTCGCTAGCCGCCTTCGTTGTCCTTTGCCTTCTTCACTACCCACTGCTTCGTCTGCCCTACTATTGGGACGAGGCTGGGTACTACATACCGGCAGCGATGGACTTCTACAGCTCGGGACAGTTGGTTCCCAGCAGCACCCTTCCCATGGGACACACTCCCCTGGTCATCATCTATCTGGCTTTGGCATGGCGAGCGTTTGGGTTTTCACCTTTGGTGACACGCGCGGCGATGATCGTTTTTGCCGCATGTACACTCACGGGCGTTTACGCGCTCGGACGCCGCGTCGCCAATCGGGAGATCGGATGCTGGAGCGTACTGCTCCTGGCGCTCTCGCCCCTATTCTTCGCGCAGAGTGTGCTGGCTCATCTCGATCTTGCCGCGGGATTGTTCACTTTGCTGGCCCTCTTGGCGCTGCTTGACGAACGTCCCTGGAGGTTCGCACTGGCCTCCACGTGTGCCGTCCTGAGCAAAGAAACTGCGGTGGTTCTGCTGCCCGTTGCCTGGATCTTTTCGTGGTGGCAGCACAGAAGAGCGGCCAGTTCCCTGCCCCGCGTCTGGTGGGTTGCCTGTTTCGCTCCCCTCGCCGTGCTGGTTGCCTGGGCGGGTTTCTACCACCAGGCCACGGGATTCTGGATGGGCAACCACGAATGGCTTCGGTACAACCTCTATTCCACGCTCAACCCGGTTCGGATGTTATTGACTTTGCTGCGTCGTCTTTATGAAACCTTCGTGGGCGGATTCAACTGGCTCCTGACTGCCGGCGCCATAGCCGGAATTGGGTGGGCGCAGAGGACCGAAATTGACTCACCTCAAGGCGAGTCTCACCCTTTCGCGCGTCATTCCGAGCGAAGCGAGGAATCTCGCTCTGCCCAAGTCTCTGACGGCAGGACGACCTTGCCGGCACAGGCCACCGCCTCGGAGGCTTCTGAAGAGTCCGTCCAGAATCAACCGCGATCGAATATTCTGCGCAGGTTTGTTTTTCTTGGGGGCTGGCTCACAAGCGCTTATCTGGTGATGCTCAGCATGGTGGGTGGCGCTGTCTTACCTCGCTACCTGCTGCCAATCTTTCCGCCGCTTGTTTTGATCGCAGTGATCCTAATATGGCGGCTGCCGCGGCCGGCGGCCCGATCTATTATGGTGTTCACTGCCGGCTGCTTTGTATGGGCATGGTTTCTGAATCCTCCTTACCCATTTCCCTTTGAGGATAACCTGGCTTATGCGGACTTCATTCGCCTTCATGAGCAGGCCGCACAGTTTCTGGAGGCTCAACCCGGCAACAGGCGAATCCTGACCGCTTGGCCTGCCTCCGAGGAACTGGCACGACCGATTTTGGGCTACGTTCGCCAGCCCCTCAACGTAGTTGCTTTGGAGGGTTTCGGTCGCCACGAATTCCAAAGCGTTTCCCCGGAGTCGTTCGACTGCTTGTACCTTTACTCGCGCCGCTGGGAGCCCTCGAACAACTGGCTGAGGAGCTTCCCCTGGCTGCAAAGGCTTCAGCAGCGCTATTTCGAGTATCAACCCCAGATCCCGGAGCAGGAGCTTGCTGAAAGGTATCATTTGAGGCTGCTGGCGAGCTTCGAAAGGCAGCGCCAATGGGTTAGAATCTACGTCAGACAGTATTGAGTTCTGGAAGTGGAAGGGAAAACCGCCACGCGAAAGGAGAAATGGCCCATGAAATCCTATGTGTTTCGAGTCGTCGTTGAGGAAGACACGACGGCAAGCGGCCAAGAGGCTTATCACGCCTACTGTCCTGCCTTGAAAGGGTGCCACACGTGGGGCCGCACGTACGACGAGGCGCTGGCCAACGTCCGCGAAGCCATCGAGCTCTATATCGATGACCTCCGTGAGGCGGGCGAGGCGGCTCCGCTCGATCCTCAGTGCGGCGCTTTCGAGTGGCCCACCCCGGCGGTGGCGGTCAACGTATGACCGATCTCCCGCGTGGCATCACCGCTCGCGCGCTGCTGCGGGCACGCCGCGCAGATGGGTTCCGTCTGACCCGAACGCGAGGGAGTCACCTGATGCTTCGTCACGCGGATGGGCGGAGAGTAGTGGTCGCCTACCATCGGCTCAGCGACACATTTCCTATCGGCACCCTCAAAGCGATGCTCGCGGACATCGGCTGGACAGACGAAGACCTGCGACGGTTGGACTTGGTACGGTAACGAACAGAAACCGTCTAGGGTCGGTCGAGACCCTGTTTAGCCTGGTGCGACGCGCATCAGGTTGGAGTTCTCAGTATTGATGTTCTGGGAGATGGGAACATACGCAAACATGGAAGTTATCCTTTGCCCAAAATAGGGCTCCATCCCGATCTCCCACCATTTCAGTTGTTTATACGAGGTCTTGGATTTTGCGAAAATCGATTTTCGACATTTTTCGGGCACCCGCTTACGCAACCTATCTAAGTTGTTGAGTCAAAGGCCGAAACCCTCCGGCCTCTGAGGATGGAAATCGTCGGAACTCGAAGCTGGACCCCGCCAACCTCTGCCAAATAATCGAGAGCAGCCCCGCCGGCGTGCTGTGGCACTAGTTGCTATGTTCTTCGCCCGCCGCGAAGATTTTTTCGATCGGGATGTAGGCCCGTCAGGGCCGATCCCGCCTCGCGGGATGGCCCACGGCGACAGCCGTGTGGGAGAATACATCCAATAAGATTTCTGCAGCCCCGGCAGGGGCGACATCGGCCCCCAGGAAGCATTGGGAGCGCAGGCCTTATGTCGCCCCTTGCGGGGCTCGCCCAAATACTATGGGGCCAGTCCCCACGGCTCACGCCGTGGGCTATCCCGCCGTGCGGGACCGCCCGCTACGCGGGCTAATCAGGGCACGCGGGGAGGTCCGCGCCACGTTTGGTTGCGGCCAGCAGCCGCGCTGTAGGGCTTTGCGCATTGGTAGCGGGTCAGTTTTATGTAGAGGCGGCTTTACGCCGCCATTTGGCGAGGTAAACTCGCCGCTACCCACTACCTGCGCGTTATGCCCCTTGACAAGCAGAACAAGATAGGCTAGAATTGTGCGTTGATGCTAGGCAGGAGGTCACGGCCTGCCGGGAATACCATGCGGCCCGCCGGCTGGCGGGTTGCTGCCCGCCCCAACCCACTTCCGCGAATGTGCCAAGCGGGACGAAAAGCCTGCCAACTGGCTCGCGGCGCACTAGACAAGAAGTCGGTCCTTGCAGGGGAAGCAAAAAAGAAATTCTTCAAAATTGAACGAACCACGCGGGAATGTCTATGAAAACAAAGGACCGCTGTGGAAAACTCGGAGGCTAAGCCGGAATGTATATGAAAACAAAGGTAGTTAGCCTCTGAAAGCGGGAATGTCGTTGAAAAGAAAGGTGGTTAATAGGCGGCTGGTGCCGACCGAAAGGCGGTAGGTGGGGAAGCGCCGGAATCAGCAGGACTTCTATGGCTCAATCACGTCCATCACATCGCCAACATCGCCTGGCACCGTGCCCGAAACTGAAGCATTACTTGCTGACTGGGCTTGTCCAAATTGCGCTCGATCCCACCGTCGGCGACTCGCGGCTCTGCCGCCCGATGTGCGGAAAGGCCTCGCCTTTCCGAGGGCCTGAGCCCTGACCAACCCCGCTCGGCTGGAAGGCTAAGCCTTCCAGCAGAGCGGAGGGGCAAAAGGAGGCGGGCTGCGCCGGAAAGCCAGAGGCTTTCCGCACATCGGGCGGCAGAGCCGCTTTTCCCCCGACTTTGACGGGACCCTGAGCCCCGCCAGTCAGGCGTTGACAGGCGGAAGTCGTGTGCTATACTGAAAAGTGCTAGGGTCGCGCGGGGCTCTAGAGCCTTCCAGTTGGAATCGTGGCTTCCCTTTTGCCGAGTCACTAGCGCTGGTTCGAGTGAGGCTTCAAACTCGCCGTCCTAATTTCAACCATTACAACAACCGTTGAGGACTTGTGGAAGCAACGAATTGCAAGAAAGAACTCCTGATTGAAATTCCTCTCGATGTGGTTCGGCGCGAGGCCGATACGGTGGTATCGCAATATGCTCGTGTGGCACGAATCCCCGGCTTCCGCCCCGGCCACGCTCCACGCTCGGAGGTGCGGCGCCGCTTTCGGGACGACATTCGAAACGAGGTTGTCCAATCGCTCGTTCCCAAGTTCTTTGAGAATGCAGTCAAGGAGCAGAAGTGGTCCGTGGTGGGCCACCCTCGCTTCGAAGATCTCAAATTCGACGAGGACAATCCTCTCACCTGCAAAGCCACCTTCGAGATTTATCCTGAAGTCGAGCTCAAGCAATATAAGGAATTGGAAGTCCAGGAAGAAACGCCCAACGTAACTGAGGTGGACATTGATCAGGCGCTGGATGAGGTCCGCGACCATGCCGCCACTTTCGAGGTCGTTTCGGACCGTCCCGCGGCGGATGGCGACTCCTTGACGATGAGTTATAAGGGCTATGATGTAAAAGCGCCTGCGAGCCACCCTGTGGAAGCTCGCGACGTGTCGCTCCAATTGGGCGGCAAGGGGACCGTCACCGCTTTCCGGGAGAATCTACGGGGGTCTCGACCAGGCGAAATACGCGAGTTCGAAGTCACTTATCCGGAGCATTACCCGCAAAGGTCTCTAGCGGGAAAGACTTTCCGTTACCGCGTCGAGGTTCAAAGCATCAAACATAAGGTAGTTCCGGCGGCTGACGACGATCTGGCAAAATCCGTGAGCGAGTTCGCCACTCTGGAGGAACTTCGGACCAGGTTACGCAACGATCTGATGGAACGCGCCCGCCGCCGGGTGGAAATGGCGGCCAAGGAAAAGCTAGTGCAGCAACTTCTTCATTTGCACGAATTCCCTGTCCCGGAAGTAATGGTGGAGGCCCAACTCGACCGCAAACTCCACCGCATGGTGACCCAGCTTGTTTCTCAGGGAATTGATCCCCGCCAGACGCAGGTCGACTGGCGCAAGGTTCGTGAGGATTCCAGGCCGGAGGCTGAGAAGGAGGTTCGGGCCTTGCTGTTGCTGAGCAAGGTTGCCGATGCCGAGAAGTTGGAGGTTTCTGAAGAAGAAGTCGATGAAATAATTCGAGAGATGGCACAAGAAGCGCACGAGCCTCCCGCCACACTTAAGACTCGCTTGACACGCGAGGAAGAGTTGGATACCATAAAATCTACTCGCCGCAACCAGAAGGCTATAGAATTCATCTACCGCAACGCAAAAATCACTCGGAAAAGTGAGTAGTTTTCAGAAACGGTACGGAGTTTCCCCAGGGAAAAGGCGATGACCAACCAGCCGAACATGACTCTGATTCCCATGGTTGTCGAGCAGACCAACCGTGGAGAACGCGCTTACGATATATACTCCCGCCTGCTCAGGGATAATATTATCTTCATAGGAACCCCTATCGACGACAACGTGGCGAACTTGGTGACCGCCCAACTGCTCTTCCTGGAAGCCGAGGATCCGGAGAAAGACGTTTCCCTTTATATCAACTCGCCGGGCGGGGTGGTAACCGCCGGGATGGCCATCTATGATACCATCCAGTTCATCCGCCCTGACGTTGCCACCATCTGTATTGGCCAAGCGGCCAGCGTCGCGGCTGTGTTGCTGGCGTCGGGAACTCCGGGGAAGCGTTTTGCACTCCCCAATTCGCGCTTGCTTATTCACCAACCTACCATAGGCGGTCTCTCGGGGCAGGCAACGGACATCGACATCCACGCCCGCGAAATCCTGCGTATTCGCGCCAGCCTTAATGAAATAATGGCCAAGCATACGAACCAGCCGATAGAGAAGATTGAGCGCGATATGGAGCGCGATTTTTGGATGAGTGCCCAGCAAGCTCGCGAGTACGGCATCATTGATGAAATCATCTACAAGCATACGTAAGTTGCAGCAATGACCACGAAACGTCCCAATCCGGATGAAGCGTTGCGCTGTTCATTCTGCCGGAAAACGCAGGATGCGGTGGGTAAGCTCATTTCTTCGCCAGGCGATTTTCCCCGTGCCTACATCTGCGACGAGTGCGTGGCCGTCTGCAATTCTATCCTGGAAGAGGAGCGGAGCGAACGCGTTCCCACTTCCCAGGCCAAGCCTCCCAGGCCATCTGAAATCAAGTCTTTTCTCGACCAGTACGTGGTGGGACAGGAAAAAACCAAGAAAAAACTGGCCGTCGCTGTTTACAACCATTACAAGCGCAACATTCTGACCCGGATACGCAGCGACGTCGAGCTCACCAAGTCCAATATTCTGTTAATCGGTCCCACGGGGACGGGCAAGACCCTTCTGGCTCAGACTCTCGCACGCGTTTTGGAAGTCCCCTTTGCCATTGCGGATGCGACGACTTTGACGGAAGCCGGTTACGTGGGCGAAGACGTCGAGAACGTCATTTTGAAACTCCTGCAGAATGCCGGGGGTGATGTGCAGCGCGCCCAACAGGGCATCATCTATATTGACGAAATCGACAAGATCTCGAAAAAGGATGAGAATCCCTCCATCACTCGCGATGTCTCCGGCGAGGGTGTGCAACAAGCCTTGCTCAAGATCTTGGAAGGGACCGTCGCGAACGTGCCCCCACAAGGCGGACGCAAGCATCCCCACCAGGAATGCACGCCTGTCGATACCACCAACATCCTATTCATCTGTGGAGGGGCTTTCGTAGGACTGGAGAAAATCATCGAGCACCGTATGGGAAAGAAGACGGTGGGCTTCCATGCGGACAATCCCAGTGTTCCCTCACCGGCGGAGCGGAGAAACGTCGAACTACTTGAGCAAATCCAGCCTTCCGACCTGATCCGCTACGGCTTAATTCCTGAATTCGTAGGCCGATTGGCCGTGGTAAGCGTGCTGGGCGATTTGGATGAGCCAGCGCTGATCGAAATCCTTACGCAGCCCAAGAACGCCCTAGTCCGTCAGTACCAGAGACTTTTCGAGTTCGAAAATGTTAAGCTGCGCTTTAACGAAGGTGCGTTGAAAGCGATCGCGATTCAGGCTATCGAAAGGAAGGTGGGAGCTCGCGGATTAAGAATGATCCTCGAGGACCTGATGTTGGACCTGATGTACCACCTCCCAAGCCAGCGGAAGCTGCGTGAGTTTGTGGTGACCGAAGAGATGGTCAAGAACCACGAAATCAGCTTCAGTTCGACGTTCCTCGAGAAGGCAGGTTAATGGATAACACTATGTTCTCAGGCCGCGAAAAGAGTGAGACTCGTTCATTGCCGATGATGCCTATCCGCGACGTGGTCATCTTTCCCCACATGATGACTCCCTTCGTAGTGGGACGGGAAGCCTCCATACGAGCACTGGAAGAAGCGCTGGCGGGGGACAAGAAGATCTTTCTGGCCACCCAACACGACGCCTCGGTTGATGACCCTAAACCCAACGAAATTTACCAGGTGGGGACCGTTGCCAACATCGTGCAAAGCCTGAAATTGCCTGACGGCAACATCAAAGTGCTTGTGGAAGGTATCGACCGAGGTAAGATTCTGAAGATTTCTAATGAAGACGGATACTTCCGCGTAACCATCCAGACTAAGATCTTCCGCACGGTGACGACACCCAGCCTGGAACAGCTCGTCCAGAGGGTAACCGGGCTCTTCGAGCAGTACGTAAAGCTTTCGCAAAGCCTCAATTACGAAACCATGATTGCGGCGGTCAAGGTGGATGAAATCGGTAAGTTTACGGACACCATCGCCGCCAACCTGAACGTCAGCATTGAGGAAAAACAGGAATTATTGGAGATCTTCGATCCCGTGGACCGTCTCACCCGGTTGGCGGATATCCTGGATGTGGAAATTGAAAAGCTCAATGTTGATCGCACCATCCAGGGCCGGGTGAAACGCCAGATGGAACGGGCCCAGCGCGAGTACTACCTCAACGAAAAAATCAAGGCCATTCAAAAGGAACTGGGCCGCAACGAAAAGAACGAGTTGGAGGAACTCAAGAAGAAGATTGAAACCGCCGGGATGACCAAGGACGCCCTCGATCACGCCATGACCGAGCTCAAGCGTTTGGAAATGATGCCCCCCATGTCGGCGGAGTCCACCGTCTCGCGCAATTACCTCGACTGGCTTCTTGCCGTTCCCTGGAAAAAGAAATCCAAAGAAATCCGCGATCTTAGTCGCGCGCAGAAGGTTCTTGAGGAAGATCACTACGGACTGGAAAAGATCAAAGAGCGCATTCTGGAATTCCTCGCCGTCCGGCAACTGGTGAAGAATCCCCGCGGCTCCATCCTGTGTTTTGTGGGACCGCCCGGGGTTGGCAAAACCTCCCTGGGCCGGTCCATCGCGCGCGCCACCGGCCGCAAGTTCGTTCGCCTCTCTCTGGGTGGGGTGCGTGACGAAGCGGAAGTCCGCGGCCACCGTCGGACTTACATTGGCGCTCTCCCCGGTCAAATCATCCAGATGATGAAGAAGGCCAGCACGGTCAACCCGATTTTCCTCCTGGACGAAGTGGATAAGATGAGCATGGATTTCCGCGGTGATCCTTCCGCTGCCCTGCTGGAAGTGCTCGACCCCGAGCAAAATAACACTTTCATGGACCACTACCTGGACGTGGAGTATGACCTCTCCAAGGTCTTCTTCATTACCACGGCCAACGTGGTTCACACCATTCCTCAGCCGCTTCAGGATCGCATGGAAATCCTGCGTCTGGAGGGATATACCGAGCCGGAGAAACTGGAGATTGCCAAGCGTTTTCTGATCCGGAAACAACGTGTGGCGACGGGCTTGACCACCCCGAATATGACGCTCCCGGATGAGGCCATCGTCCACATTATTCGGCATTACACGCGGGAGGCTGGGGTCCGCAACCTGGAGCGCGAAATCGCCAACATCTGCCGCAAAGTGGCCCGAAAAGTGGTGAAAGAAGGCAAGAGCCTCACGGTCATAGTGAGACCGGAGGATCTGCAGGAGTACCTGGGTGTTATAAAGTTCCGGGACACTAAAGCCGAAGAAAGAAATGAGATAGGGCTGGCTACGGGGCTGGCCTGGACGGAAGTGGGTGGCCAAATCCTGAACATCGAAGTTACCCTGATGCAAGGGAAGGGCAAACTGCTCTTGACAGGAAAGCTGGGCGACGTGATGCAGGAATCAGCCCAAGCCGCGATGAGCTACGTTCGCTCGCGCGCCAGCCAACTGGGACTCCGTGCCGACTTCTATCGTCACCTGGATATCCACGTTCACATCCCGGAGGGGGCTATTCCCAAGGATGGCCCGTCGGCGGGGATCACTCTCGCCACCGCGGTGGCCAGCGCCCTGACCAAGATTGCGGTGCGACGAGAAGTTGCCATGACCGGAGAAATTACCTTACGAGGGAAGGTGCTGCCCATCGGCGGCGTCAAAGAAAAACTCCTCGCCGCTCACCGCGCCGGCAGCCGAACGGTGATCCTGCCGCGAGATAACGAAAAAGATCTGGCCGACATACCTGCAGCCATCCAACAAGAACTGAACATCCGGTTCGTTGAGAGCATGGATGAGGTCTTGGACTTGGCACTGGAAAGTAAGATCCAGGCTCGGCCGGTCCTGGTGTCCGAGTCCGAAACCCCGGTCGGCTTGGAGCCTCCAACGCTCGAAACGGATCGCGGATCATTGACCATTTAGCGCCTGAAGGCGGCAAGTCGGAACTTAGAAGCAGATGAAACCTGTTACTGGAGATGCGCATCAAAGCTAGCGGTCCATGTGCTCTCTCCAGGTGAGCACTAACCAGGACTGGCAGCCCCTGACCGATCAAGCTTGCAAGACTCCGGGTCCACGAGGAAAGCTCTTCATTGCACTTCGTACCACTGTTTCGTCATCGCCAATGACTATTCGTTCTTCTCGAACGGATTGAAGGTCGATAGAGCGGTGGAACCCGGAATCACTGGCGCACAGACCCCAAGATTTAGAAATCCACTTGAATCAAAGAGAGAAGTTATGCCTGCAAAGAAACAAGAAGTAAAAACCGAAGAAAACCAGGAAGAAAAGATTGAGGACCTAAAGGAAGGCGAAGTCCTCGACATCGCCAAGCTGAAAGAAATGAACATCGTCACCTTGACCCAGGTGGCCAAAGACCTGAGCGTGGTGGGGGCAACCGGGATGCGCAAGCAGGAATTGATCTTCAAGATCCTGCAGGCACAAACCGAAAAGAGCGGCCTCATCTTCTCCGAGGGCGTTCTTGAGTGCCTTCCGGACGGTTTCGGATTCCTGCGCGCGCCGGATTACAACTACCTGCCCGGGCCGGACGACATCTACGTATCGCCATCCCAAATCCGCAAATTCGATTTGCGCACCGGCGATACGATTTCCGGCCAGATCCGACCACCCAAAGAGGGGGAGCGGTACTTCGCGCTCATCAAAGTCGAGGCGATCAATTTTGAGCCCCCCGATGAATCCCGCAACAAACTCTTCTTTGACAACCTCACGCCGCTCTATCCCCAGGAGCGCATTCACCTGGAGACGGTCAAGGACAACATCTCGGCGCGCGTGCTCGACCTGTTGACGCCCATCGGTAAGGGTCAGCGCGGCTTGATCGTTTCGCCTCCTCGCACCGGCAAGACGATGCTCCTGCAATGCATTGCCAATTCCATCACCAGCAATCACCCTGAAATCACCCTGATTGTCCTGCTGATTGACGAGCGTCCCGAGGAAGTGACGGATATGCAACGTACCGTCAAGGGAGAGGTGATTAGTTCCACTTTCGATGAGCCGGCGGCCCGGCACGTGCAGGTGGCGGAAATGGTTCTGGAGAAGGCCAAGCGGCTCGTCGAGCACAAGCGCGACGTCGTTATCCTCCTCGACTCCATCACCCGCCTGGCGCGCGCCTACAACACCGTGGTTCCACCCTCTGGAAAGGTCCTCTCCGGCGGCGTGGATTCCAACGCTCTGCAGCGGCCCAAGCGCTTCTTCGGCGCGGCCCGCAACATCGAGGAGGGCGGCAGCCTCACCATCATCGCCACCTCCCTCATCGACACGGGCAGCCGCATGGACGACGTGATCTTCGAAGAGTTCAAGGGTACGGGCAACATGGAAATTAACCTCGACCGCAAACTCGTGGACCGGCGCGTCTTTCCGGCCATTGACATCAACAAGTCCGGCACCCGCAAGGAAGAATTGCTGGTTCCCAGGGATGAACTCAACAGGATCTGGGTGTTGCGCAAGGTGCTGAATCCACTCTCCCCGGTTGAGAGTATGGAGCTGATTATTGACAAGCTGTCGAAGACGAAGAGTAATGCCGAATTCCTCTCCTCCATGAGCAATGGAGGAAGATAAGTTCAGAACTCGGGTAGTCTGGTTCCATCTTCCTCCTGCCTCCCGTGTTCTTCGCTTCTTCGTTGCTATTCCAGCAGTTTTTTCTCCCGTGCCAAACCCAGAATCTGCTCGACCACTTGATCGGCAGCAAGGTAAGTGGAGTCTATCCGATAGGCGTCCGCCGCGGCCAGCAGCGGGGAAATCTTCCTCTCTGCATCGAGTTGGTCGCGGCGGGCGATTTCGTAGGCAGTTTGTTCGAGTGTGGCCGAACGCCCTTCTTTACTGTCCTGTCTCAGCCTCCGGCGCGCCCGCTCCTCCGGATCAGCTTTAAGAAAGACCTTTAAGGCGGCGTTCGGAAAGACCACGGTGCCAATGTCACGCCCTTCCATAACAACCCCACGCCCCATGGCGAAGCCCCTCTGCACAGCTACAAGTTTGGCGCGCACTTCCGACAATCGCGATACCTTGGCTGCCGCCAATGTCACTTCCGGAGTGCGAATCTTCTCCGTCACGTCCTGACCGTCGATCAGAACGCGGGATTGAAGGCCGTCCGTGGTGATGCGGATATCCGTCTGCGCAATGAGTTTTGCGACACCCTGCTCATCGTCGGGTGAGATGGCAGACTGAAGCACTTTCAAGGCCGCGGCCCGGTATGTGGCTCCGCTGTCAACATAGGTCAGTCCAAGGCGCGCCGCCACTTTCCGGGCGACCGTGCTCTTACCTGCGCCGGCGGGGCCGTCAATGGCAATCACCAGGGGTTCGGGCATAAGCAGAAGCTTTCAGCTTTCAGCCTTCAGCTCTCAGCATGCAGAAGCTATCAGCTCTCAGCCGTCAGCTTTCAGCAAACAGGCATCGGCCGGTAGGAAAAGATCCACCACGGAGCGCACAGAGAGAGTACTTCGGCTTTTCTCTGCGAACTCTGTGGCCTCTGTGGTGAGTCTCTTTCTGGGTTGCGGCCTGTTTTCTCTGCGTGCATAGCTGATAGCTGACGGCTGAAAGCTGACGGCTAAATTCGTTTGAAGGCTTTCTGGAGGTCTCTCATCCCATAGCGCAAGACGGTCGGCCGGCCGTGAGGGCAAGTCATCGGGCACTCCGTCTTAGCGAGCGCCTGGAGCAGCCAATCCATCTTGTTCTTGTCGAGGGACATGTTCACCTTGATCGCCGCGTGGCAAGAGACCAAGGCAGCGATTTTGTTTCGCAGAACATCCAAGGACACGGTCCGCCCCTCTTGCCGGGCGTTGTCCAGGATTTCGCGCATCAAGTCTCCCACATCGTCCGTGCGAGTTTCTGTGGGCGCGGCCTTGATAGCGATGGTTCGTTGGCCAAAGGGCTCGACCTCGAACCCGTTCGCCGCCAACTCCTCCGCGATCTCCTGGTAGGCGACCTGCTGCTCTGCCCTCAGTTCCAGAATGATGGGCATTAACAGCCGTTGCACCGAAACCTTTTTCTCCTGTCGCAAACGGACGTGCCGGTCAAACAAGACCCGTTCATGGGCAGCGTGTTGGTCCACGATCCACAGCCCCGCCGAATTAGTGGCCACGATGAAACTCTCCTGGACCTGGCCGAGAGGTTGAAGATCCGCCGGCAACTCGCCCGGCGCCACAATAGCTGGTGAAGCCGCTTCGCGGGCGGCCAAATCAGCTTCTGATCGCGGTACGGCGGGAGCGTAAGGAGACAGCGCTGCCTCGAGTGGGAGCCGATCCGTTTGCGGCTCAGGCCGAGGAGGAGAAAGCCTGAAGGGCGGCGCGGAAACAGGAGGCGAAGGAGTTGTGCGGTGAAGGAACTTAGCGCCTTGGCGGACGGCGGCCTCTTCATCGAGTTTCTCTGCAACCTCCGCAGCGTCGGTATCCAGGGGCATCCCTCGCGACGACCTGGGTATGGGGAAGGCTGCAACTGGCCGGGTCGCCAGCAGAGCCTGGCGAATGGAATCCCGCACCAAGTCGTGGATGAATCCCGAATGGCGAAACCGCACCTCGACTTTGGACGGGTGGACATTCACATCCACTTCCAACGCTGGCAGCTCAAGAAAGATCAAGGCCACCGGGAACACACTCGAAGGGAGAATGTTGCGGTACGCTTCCGCGATGGCGTGGAGAATCAGGCGGTCGCGGACCAGCCGGCGATTGACAAAGAAGTAGATGTTATTGCGGTTGAGCTTGTGCACCTCCGGGCGGGAAGTGAACCCGAAGACGCGGACCCGTGGGGCTTCGGCAGAAATTCCCTCCTCCTCGGAGTCCTGCGCAGCCGGAAGCGTCATGCGCCGCTCCACCGGAGCAATCTCCACCAGTTGCTCGAGGATTTGGGCGCCCATCACTTGGTAAACGCGCTCGCGCAGGCTCGAAACCGGCGATACATTCAAGATCTCGTTGCTTAGCGAAACCAGCCGAAAACTCTTGTCCGGGTGTGCGAGCGCATAATGCGTCACCAGGCTCGCAATGTGACCGAGTTCCGTAGATTCGGACTTGAGGAACTTGCGTCGCGCCGGGGTGTTGTAAAAGAGATCCCGCACTTCCAGGCGCGTGCCCACCGGCCACGCCACCTCCTTTACATCGCGCAACCTTCCCCCCGCCATCTCCAGGCGCGTGCCCGAGTTCTCCGAGGCGTGCCGGGTCTCGAGCACCAGCCGAGAAACCGCAGCGACCGAAGGCAGCGCCTCGCCGCGAAAGCCCAGAGTCGAGATTTCAAACAAGTCCTCGGCTGAACGTATTTTGCTGGTGGCGTGCCGCTCGAAGGCCAGCAAGGCATCGTCGTGGCTCATGCCACATCCGTCGTCCACCACCCGGATCAGGCGCTTCCCTCCCGCTTCGACGGACACTTGGATATGACCTGCGTCGGCGTCCATGGAGTTCTCAACGAGCTCCTTCACCACTGAAGCGGGACGCTCCACAACTTCGCCGGCGGCAATCTTGTTGGCAACGGCTTCAGGCAGGATGTGGATGACGGACATAGCACAATTGAGTCATCGGGTCATTGAGCCATTGAGTCATTGAGTCATTTCATTCATTATTCATTGATTCATTACCCCGATAAATCAGGCTGGTTATAAGAGCCGCGGCTCAATCCAGCTAATTAACCAATGGCTCAATGACTCGATGGCTCAATGACTCAATCTTTCCTGATTTCCAGCCCCAGCTCTTTAAGTTGCTCGGGTTCAACACCGGCCGGCGCCTCACACATCAGATCCACCGCGCTGGCCGTCTTGGGGAAAGCGATTACCTCGCGGATGTTCGACTCGCCTGCCATAAGCGCGAGGATGCGGTCGTGGCCCAGCGCAATGCCACCGTGGGGTGGTGTTCCGTATTCTAGCGCCTCCAGAAAGAAGCCGAACCGCTCGCGGGCTTTCTCCTCCGTCAAGCCCAGGACGCTGAAAACCCGCCGCTGGATGTCCAGGCGGTGGATTCTGATTGAACCCCCGCCGATTTCCGACCCGTTCAGAACCAGGTCATACCCCAGCGCCTTCACAGAGCCCGGATCGCTCTCGAGCGCCTCCAGGTCCTCCTCACGCGGCGAGGTGAAAGGATGGTGCATGGCGGCGTAGCGCTTCTCGCGCTCGTCGTATTCGAACATGGGGAAGTCAATCACCCAGACGAAGCTCCAGGTGCCGGGCCTGACGAGGCCGAGCCTTTCGGCCAACTCCACCCTGAACCAGCCTGACGCTTCGTCGAGCTGATGTAACCTGATGCGCGAGAGTTCCTCGCAACCGAGGAGCACGATGACGTCGCCCGCCGTGGCTCCGGTGGCACTTACGATGCCCCGTAAGCATTCCTCGCCAACCGTCTTGGAGAGCCGCGACTGAATTTCCGAATCCTTCAATTCCAGGGTAGCGAAATTCCCTACCCCGAGCGTCTTGAGTGGAACCTGGTATTTATCCATCTGGCTGCGCGAGATCTTGCCGGCCCCGCCTGGAATTCGAAGCGCTTTCACCGCCTTGAACCCCCGTAAATTGGCCAGGGGATTTCCAGCCACCTCGATTCGTTCCCAGGTCAGGTCGATTCCCAGGTGCGGCTTGTCAGAGCCGTAGCGCTCCATCGCCAACTCATAGCTCAGGCGCGGGAATGGCCGCTGGACCTGCACTTCAACGAGCGCAAAGAGCTTCTCCATCAGCCGTTCGATGATCTCGAAAAGCACCTCCCGCTGCGGGAAGGCCATCTCGATATCCACTTGCGTAAACTCCGGCTGGCGGTCCGCGCGCAGGTCCTCGTCGCGAAAACACCTGACGATTTGAAAATATCGGTCATAGCCCGCGATCATCAGAATCTGTTTGAAGAGTTGCGGAGACTGCGGCAGGGCGTAGAAATGGCCGTGATGAAGGCGGCTGGGCACCAGGTAGTCGCGCGCGCCTTCCGGCGTCGAGCGCGTCATGAACGGAGTCTCAATTTCGCTGAATCCCTGCTCGCTGAGATGCTGGCGAACCACCTGATTTGCCCGGTGCCGAAGCCGCAAGTTGCGCTGCATCCGCCCCCGCCTTAAGTCCAGGTAGCGATAACGGAGCCGAGTCTCCTCACTCGTCCTCGTCTCGCCGTCGATGGGAAAGGGCGGAGTTTTGGACTCGTTAAGAACCAAAAGCTTTTTTGCTTTGACTTCAACCATGCCCGTGGATATCTGTGGATTGACAGTTTCCGCTGAGCGCAGCACCACCTCGCCTTCCACACCCACCACGTACTCGGGCCGGACTTCATCCGCCCGGTCATGTGCTTCGGCGCTGATTTCAGGGTTGCAAACTACCTGCATCACGCCGGTATGATCGCGCACATCCAGAAAGATAATGTTCCCCAAGTCCCGGCGGCCAGCAACCCAGCCAGCCAGAAAAACGGCTTGCCCCGCGTGCTTTACGCCAAGCTCGCCGCAGTAATGCGTCCGTTGTCGGTCACCAAGAAGGTCCAGTTTCAAGTTCACCACCGTAAGAAAATTATGAATTATGAATTATGAACGAAGAGAAGACTCTGGTACGGAGCGTGGAGCCTCAGGCTCGAGCTTCTTAATTCATCATTCAGAATTCATAATTTCCCTTTTAAGTGCGATGCGATAGTTTCCGGCTCCATCTCCTGCTGCTCGCCGCTCGTCATGTCTTTCACCTGATACCGCCCGCTGGCGAGTTCACCCTCGCCAATAATGATGGCAAAGCGCGCCTGGAGCTTGTTGGCGACGCCCATGGCTTTCTTGATTTTCATGAGGTCGTAATCGATCTCGACACTCAAACCTTGCGCGCGCAGCTCACGCACCAGGCGTGCCGCCGGGGGGAGCGTGGCCTCCCCCATCCAGACGACGTAAGCCCCAAGCGGGGCCTCGGATTTGAGCACAGCCGCCGCCTGGACGGCCAGAATCAAGCGGTCCTGGCCGATGGAGAAGCCGATGCCCGGAGTGGGCGGGCCCCCGAGCATCTCGGAAAGCCCGTCGTAGCGGCCGCCGCCGACCACCGCGTTCTGGGCGCCCAGTGCGCCGCTGGTAATCTCAAAGGTTGTCCGCGTGTAGTAGTCGAGCCCGCGCACCAGGCGCGGCGTAACCTGATAGGCAAGGCCGCGCGCCTGAAGTTCACTCGTGACGCGGTCGAAATGTTGCCGGCACTCGGGGTCGAGATGGTCGATGATCTTGGGTAGCTTCTCGATGATGGGCTGGTCCGCCTCCACTTTACAGTCGAGCACGCGGAGCGGGTTGGTGTCGGCGCGGCGCTGGCAGTCCGCGCACATCGAGGCTTTCACGCTCTGGAGAGCCTCGCGCAAACTGTTGAGATACTCTGCGCGGCACTTGGGGCAGCCCACAGAGTTGAGGAGGAGCTGATACTCGCGGATGCCGATGCGCTCCAGGAACAGCACGAGCATCTCCAGGACTTCCGCGTCAACCAGGGGGCTCTGCGAACCCAGGACTTCCGCCCCGATCTGATAAAACTGCCGGTAGCGCCCCTTCTGCGGGCGCTCGCGCCGGAACATGGGCCCGAGGTAGTAAAGCTTGTGAATGCCGCCCTGATTGTAAACACTGTGCTCGATGTAAGCGCGCACCACGGATGCCGTGGCTTCAGGACGCAGCGTCAGTGATTCCTCGTCCCGGTCGCGGAAGGTATACATCTCCTTCATCACAATGTCCGTGTCCTCGCCCACGCTGCGCGCGAAGAGCGCCGTCTCTTCCAAGATGGGCGTGCGAATTTCGCCGTAATGATAGGCGGCAAACACGCGATGGGCCTCTGCCTCGACACGCTGCCAGAGGCTTGTGTCGGGCGGCAGCAGGTCGCGCATCCCCTTGACGGAGCGAATTGGTTCAATTCTCAGATTCACAGTCAGCGTCAGCCCACTCAGACGGTTCGCCGCCGGATCGCAAACCCTTTGAAATTATCATAGGCGCAAGAAACCCTGCAAGGAATTAGCAGAATACGCAGAGCCGCGCCAAAGTCCCCGAAGGGTAAGATCCCAGAGCGGCTCTGCCTCATTCCCGAGGTGTGGGCACAAATTCGAGCGGCTTGCCCTCCGCCCAGGGTCTGTAGCTCGCGGCGAACCGAATGCGTTCCTCGAGCGGCGGGTGGGTGTACAGCCAGAAGCGCACAAAGGGGTTGGGATCAGGATCTTCCAGGTCTTCTTCACCCAATGTCTGGAAGGACTGAACATCTGCGGTGTTTGGGTCAGCTACAATCCCATAAGCCACTTCCAAGCCGAACTGGTCGGCTTGGTGCTCGTAATGACGTGATATTCCATTGATAGCCGGAGAGGCGACAAACACCAACACCGTCAATACGAGAAGCACGATGGGGAGCGACGCGAGATCCCCGACGCCCTCAACCCCGGTTCGGATGTCATTCCGAGCGAAGCGAGGAATCTCGCTCTGGAAACGCAAGGAAGTGCGAGATTCCTCGCGGAGTTTACCCTGAACGGGCAGAGCGAGATTCCTCGCTTCGCTCGGAATGACAGTGAAGGGCTCGGAATGACAGGTCGTAGCGTTCTCACGCCCAACGATCCTGTTGATGAGTAGAAACCCCACGTAGAACAGAACCAGAAAAAGCGTCTCATCCAGCGCGAATTCCTTGGGGATGTGATGGAGCACGTAGTGACCGGCTTCGTGTCCGAGCACCAGCAGCGTTTGGTCAGAGTTCAGCTTCTCGAGCGTAGTATCCCACACCACCACGCGTTTGCTGCTGCCCAAGCCGGAGACATAGGCGTTCACAAGCCTCGTCTTGGCGCTCGCGTTCATTTCGTAAATGCGCGAGCGGGGAATCGTGAGGCCGGCGTGTCCCAACATTTTCTCGATGCGGTCGGTCAGAGCGGGCTGGGTCTTCTCAAGAGGTGTGAAGCGGTAGAAGAGCGGCTCCACCACATACGGCTCGATCAGGATGAAAGCCAGAGTGATGGGAATTGAAGCAAGCCAGAAGTAAAGCCACCAGCGTCGCGGACTCCGCCGCACGAGCCAGTAAAAAACCCAAACCAGAATGATTCCCGCCACGGCAGTAAGGCCAAGGCCCTTCGCCCAGTCGGCCATCCAGGACCCAAAGCGCTGCGTCGAGAGGTCATAACGGTGTTCGAGCGTGAAGCCCCAAAAGTAATCAAGAGGGAACTCCAGAACTCGCACCGCCGCCAAAAAGAGCGGGGCAAATAAAACGCACTGCACGAAGCGCCGCGCGGAGACCCGCCGGACCCATTCTCGCAGGACCACAGCGAGTCCAATCCGCCAAAAGAAACCATAAATGGCAAGGGAAAGCGCGATATCTGCAAAATACAAGAGATACTGAGCGCGCGAATAAGTAATGGCTTTCGCCCGCCTTTCAGGTGTCAGGACGTAATGTGCCTCTGCCTGCGCTGCCCCGGCCGGTTGTTGACCTGCTGTGGCCTTGGACTCCATCGTTGCCGCAGGCTGAGGCGCCGCGGGAGGTGTAGGATGTTGCGAAATTGCTCCGTATCCGGGCAACCCGCACAGGCCAAGAGCAACCAGCAGCAAGCCAAACTTCATCATCAAGGCCCTGTTCATCGCTAAACCCTCGGCAAAACGATGCCCTTCTGTGCCTGATATTTTCCTTTCTTATCCTTGTAGGAAGTCTCGCAGAGTTCGTCAGACTCCAGAAAGATGATCTGGCACAGGCCCTCGTTGGCATAAACACACGCCGGCAGGGGCGCGGTGTTGGAGATTTCAAGCGTTACAAACCCTTCCCATTCCGGCTCCAACGGCGTCACATTGACAATGATTCCGCAGCGCGCATACGAGGATTTCCCCACGCACACGGTCAAAACACTGCGAGGGATTTTGAAGTATTCCACGGACCTCGAAAGCGCAAACGAATTGGGGGGGATGATGCACACCGGCCCCTTGAATTCCACGAACGCACGCTCGTCAAAGTGTTTAGGATCCACAACAGTACAATTAACATTTGTAAATATCTTAAATTCGTCAGCAACTCTTAGATCATAACCATAGGATGAAACGCCGTAGGAAATCACGTTCTGGCGCACCTGGCTTTCCACGAAGGGGTTGATCATGTCGTGTTCAAGAGCCATTTTGCGGATCCAACGATCATTCTTTACCGGCATATTAGAATATCCTCGTTTGAGTTTGGTCGCCGTCGCACACGAAGCAAAAGTGACACCGAACCTGCCCGGGAGCGAAAACTGACCAGCATCATAATGCAGGAGAAAATTCTTGACAATGCCGAATCCACTCTCTAGGATTAAGACCTGTATTTTCAGGAGGTTCGTTTGATAAAGCTGGATATCATTAACGACGTCGTCAATCGCACAGGTATCACCAAGACAAAAGCGGAAGTCGCTGTCGAGACCGTCTTCGAGGCCATGAAGAAGGCTCTCGCCGGAGCTGACCGCATTGAACTTCGCGGTTTTGGTGTCTTTAACGTAAAACCCCGCAAGACCGGAATCGGCCGCAATCCCAGGACGGGCGCGGAAGTAAGCATTCCGCCAGGCAAGGCCGTGCGCTTCAAACCCGGCAAGGAACTGCAAACGCTCCCCTAGACTATTTACAGACTCAGACGAGCAGGCGAAAGTAGGTTTTTTTGCATCCTTTGCTATGGGCGATGAGTTCTATATCCGGCCTGGCCCCGGGGACCCGTTTCGGGGGCTAAGTGTGCCACGTGTGGAACCGCCGGCGCCTTGGAGTTTCGGCCGGCCTCGGCGGCGATGGTTCAACTCGCCCATCTTTCATGGCCTCCTGTTTCTCCTCACGCTTCTGACCACCCTAATCGTGGGCGTCCACATCGCCCTGAATTACGAGCGTAACTTTCCCGCCTTCGACTGGGATATCTCGCGCGCTTTCTTCGTGGGCATCCTCCATAACCCGGCCACGCTAACGCTCGGGTTGCCATTCTCCCTCACGCTTCTCAGCATCCTGTTGGCGCACGAATTGGGACACTATTTCACCTGCCGGTATTATGGTATCCAGGCAAGTTATCCCTACTTTATCCCCGCTCCGACCTTAATCGGAACCATGGGCGCTTTCATTCGAATCAAAACTCCCATCACCACCCGCCGCGCGCTTTTCGATATCGGGATCTCCGGCCCGCTGGCGGGGTTTATCGTCGCCATTCCAGCTCTGATAATGGCAACCTTGAGCTCCCAAGCGGTGACGCCGATAAATATTCCGGACACCATCACGCTGGGCAACCCGCTTACCATCGTACTTCTGGGCAAAATCTTACGGCCCGGCTTAAACCCCGCCAGCATCTCTTTGCATCCCATAGGTTGTGCAGCCTGGGTGGGATTATTCGCAACCGCTCTCAATTTGCTTCCCATGGGCCAACTCGACGGTGGCCACATCCTCTTTGCGGTTCTGGGCGAGAGGCACAAGACTGTTTCGCGGGGATTATTCCTGGCACTGGTCCCACTCGGAGTTTTCTGCTGGGCGGGCTGGATGGTCTGGGCTGCCATCCTGCTTGTTCTCGGTCTTCGCCACCCGGTGGTGAAGACCG
>Ga0208188_1000074_pt1 | contig 88340 bp, 68 predicted proteins | sample June2015DPH_8_50_FD_184698 | JGI IMG/M metagenome (GOLD analysis project Ga0208188, IMG submission 184698) | Peatland microbial communities from SPRUCE experiment site at the Marcell Experimental Forest, Minnesota, USA - June2015DPH_8_40... | ecosystem: Environmental > Terrestrial > Soil >...
CCTTCTCGGTGAAGATGGTGCCGCCCTGGTCGGTCAGCCAGCCGTAGGTAAACGAGCCGGTGACCCTTGTATTGCCGGGCAGGTTGCTCACTGCCCCCGAACCGGTAACGTACTGCGCCATATTGCTCATGGGCATGGATGTGAAGGCGTTCGTAACGCCAAACGGCGCTTGAATCAATAGGTTGTCATCTTGAAAGAGCGAAAGATCATACCCCAGATGAAACTGACACGGATACTGACAAATCTGCTTAGCGTAATCCGCTCCGAATTTATAGTCGTTTTGCGTATAATCCACCGGTGCGAGGAAAGGGGTAAAACCATAGGCGGAGCCGGTAGTAGCGCCCGGGCCCGCGTTATGCACCCACGGGAGTTGGCCGTCCTTCTTTAAAAAAGTGTAATCGCCATAGAGATCGCACTCGGGTGTTGGCGTGTAGTCACCGCTGATCCGGAATCTCTGCCAAAGGACCATGATATCGTCTACAGTGGGATTTACCGTGCAGTAAACATGCTGGAGCTGGTCATACTCGATTTCGAACTTGTAAAGCCCGATTCTGCCAAACTGGAGAAGGAAATCCTCGTCCGTGTCTCCCGGATGGCTCATAAAAAATTTATAATACTCGCTGCCGTCGTCATTCGTCCGCAACAAATGCATTTGTTCCACGATAGCCCCTGCGCCAAGAGGGGTATACTCTTCTAAATACCCCCGGGACGCCGGGTTGGGGGAATTGATGAGAAATCTTCCTCCAATTTCGACGTCGCCGCTCCAATTGTACCCGCCAAAGGTCGTTTGAGCGAAGCCGCCCGCAGGGGTCAAAGGGAGAAACATGACTGCAAGAAAAATGACCAGGATTGCTTTCTGAATCTTCATGGCCCCCCCTCCTTAGTGGAAAAATAGATTGCCGTTTAGATTGTTGCTGCCGTGGATCTGCACGTGGCAGTTGGCGCACGCATTGCCCATCATTTGATTCATCCTTTTCGGCTTGGCGCCCGTAGTAAAATTGACTGCGTGGAAGGTAATGTGGCACTCCCGGCACAACCTGATCGGAGGGGCTTTCAGTAGGCTGGGATATGCGCTGCCGTGGGGCTGATGGCAATTGAAGCAATCCTCAAGAACGGGAGGATGCTGATAAAGGAACGGACCTCGCTTCTCGGCGTGACAGGTAAAGCAAAGCTCCCTGTTGGAAAGCCCCTTTACGAGCTTCGGCGAAACTGTCCCGTGAGGGTTGTGGCAACTTACGCAACTCATTTTTCCCTCGCGCAGAGGATGATGCGAAAACCTCAACTCCTCGTTGACTTGCTTTTTATGACACGGAGAGCACGTATCGTTTACGTTACAACGAGCGAGCTGATTACGGGTCTCCATCCCCGGTCCCGTGTGGACCGTGTGGCACTCAGTGCACGCGATGCCGTTGTTATCATGAGGGCTTCCCTCCCAGAAAAGCCTCTGCTTCTTTTCATGGCACTTGAGGCAGACCGCGTTGCGCGCGGCAACAGGCACCGGCGTCCCCTGTCTAAATCGAACCATGTTACCGAATTCACTGCCACTTGAAGCGACATGCTCATTTCCCGGTCCATGGCACGTTTCACACCCAAGCCGTTCCTTAGCGTCACGGGGGTGCTTCACAAACAGGATGCCCATAGCTGTCTTGGTCAGATTGTCGTAGACTTCCTGGTGGCACATTTGGCATGATTCCACACCGGCATACTTGTCTTTGGCCTCTTTGACATTTTGTGCCGGCGCTTTTGAATAAGAGAAAAGGAAAATCAGGATCAGAAAGACAAGGGTCAGTCCGGATATAAAGATTCTCCGCATAGTCTCCCCCTCGATTTGAATTTTTGGGTTACGTGGGTCTTGAAACTTGGCCGGCGTTCAAACAACGTCAAAAAAACTCAAAAGACCTTATAGAACTGCCGTCAGCTCGTCATTACAAATCAAGACAAGCGTCCGCAGGACAAAAGCCCCTGGTCTTTCATGAAAATTCGATAGATCGGAATTAAAAAGAGTGGATTACGACTCCTAATCCCCACACCTAGCCCCCGGGGATGATGGAATCGGTGATTCTTAGCCCCTTGCAGGTCAAAACCCCTTGTTACCAACCTCGCAAGAAAAATGTTTACAGCTCGATTCTATTATTCTATCAGGTATTCCCCTGTCAACACTTTTTTCCACACCTGCGCACAAATATATATCAAAAAAGTATGGATTCCACTTGACCCCTACGCCACATCTCGTCGCCCCAGGGATGATGGAATCGCTGATTCTTGGCCCCTTGCAGGTCAAAAACCCCTCGCTAGTGTCGACCTGGAAACACCGGATGAGACACTCGCAGTTTCCGATTTGGAAAGGAGACATTTTTCGCCCTGGCCAGGAAATCAAGGGCTTGCGCGGAGGCGTACATAGGTACGCCGCACAAGTAAGCCCGAAGATTGACACCGCCAGGACGGAAAAGGACCCTTTCCGGACGGAAACTAGCTGACCAACCGCGCAAGAGAATTTATCCGCGCTAAACTATTCACTTGGGTATTGTCCGGTCAATACCTTCTCCCACATTTTTTCTCCTGCACAAGAAAGACTTTCAGCAGAAAAAAATTTCAGCGGGACACCTGCCATTGACCGTAGAAACAGGGCATAGTCCGGTCAATGAGAGAAAAACTTTATTAGACGGAATTTACAGGACTACCAGAAAGGCCTGTTAGGGAATTCAGAAACTCGATCCCTCAATCCCTCAATCCCTCGATCCCTCAATCCCTCAATCCCTCAATCCCTCAATCTGTGTCTATCCGCGTTCATCCGTGGTTCACCCTTGAATTTCCCCATGGCCTTCGTCAGTTCGATGATGACTCCCAGGCCGTCTTTGACCTCGGAGGCCCTGCATGCGGACAGAAGGCCGATAGGTCCGAGCGGCTTGCACTCGGAAAGGTCCACTTCGGCAGGCAGTTCGGCCAGCGTCTCAAGGAACTCTCTGGCCTGGGGGTGCCTCAGCTTTTCGGCCAACCCAAAGAGTACAACAAGTCCGTCACCGATTTTATCTATATCTTCAGGAGTGTAGGCAGCCGCCATCTTGCTGCGCACTCCGAGCATGGCGTTTAGTATACGGAAAACTCCTCTCTGTTCCAGCTCATCCAGATATTTGATGAACGTGGGTACAGTGGATTTGAGCAGGGGTTCGATGGTAAACAGGAAGTCGGACAGATTTCCAAGCTGATTGAGTGAGAAGGTCAAGTTGCGGGTGTTCCTGAGGACAGCTTTGATAAGTGCAAAGAGGTCCTCGAGTTGAAAGCTCGAATCTACGGTTGCCAGTTCCCTTATCAAGACTTGGACGCTCTGATTGACCAGGGGACTGATATCTTCTTTGAACTCCTTCATGCTCCTGGCCGACGCGCTAAGAGGAGCGAGTTGGGCTTCTATTCTATCAAGCCGCTCAAGGATCATATCTTCCTTGCTCATGGCAGTCTCCCCTTCCTATGCGAGTACCGGACGCATTTTGCCGGCCAAAGTCATCTGGGATTCAAGCGGCAACTCATTGCCTTTCATCATCAGGTTCCAGTAGACCCACTTGAACATCATCTTGCCCCAATAATTGAAATCGCTTTCTCCCAAAAGCGTACACGGGCCGAGACCCGGGAAAGGAAACTTGCCGGGAAGAGGTTCCACCTTGTAGTTAAAGTCGATCAGCACGGCCTTCTCACGCCCCGAGACAATGAAGCACGTGGCATGGCCGTCATAAGTGGGTTTTGGCTGCCTGCCGTCTATTTCGCGCAGGACGTTTTCCACGACGGTTTCGGATTGGTAGTGGGCAACCGCACCGGCTTTAGAGGTGTGCACATTCGTGGCGTCCCCTATGACGTAGATTCTTTCGTACTCCTTCGCCTTAAGGGTGTAGGGATCGGTATCGAGATAGCCCATCGGATCTCCTATACCGGACTCCTCAATACACTTGGCCCCAAGATTCGGTGGGATCGTCACCAGCAGATCGTAGGGAATTTTCGTCCCTTTGTGTGATTCAATGGTTTTCTCTTTGGCGTTGACCTGGGCAATATCGAAATTGGGGGTTATCTTTATGTCCTTCTGCTCCGCTAAAGCCGTCAGCATTTTACTCGCAACCGGTTTGGTGAAAATTCCGGACAAAGGAGTGACAAGCTCGATCTCCACTTTGTCCCGCAACCCATTTACCGTGAAAAACGAGTCGGCCATGAAAATGAATTCCAAAGGCGCCACCGGGCACTTGTAAGGCAATTCGCAAATATTCAGGACCAGGCGGCCGGACTCAAAAAATTTCAATTTATTGCGCAGGGCAACGGCCCCATCCAGGCTGTAGAAGGTATGGACGCTGCCTTTCCAGTCATCCGTCATGCCATCCACTTCCTCGGGGGCGATCCGGCAACCGGTTGATACAATCAGCCAGTCATAATCGTAGTGGCCGAGTTTGGTCGATATTCGACGTTCTTTGGGATCGATCCTGGTAATCTCGTCCAGTTTGAAGTCGACCCCGGCAGGAATGAACTCCTGTTTTGGTTTTATGCAGTCAGCGGGACTATAGATTCCAAAGGGGATAAATAGCCAGCCCGGCTGATAGTGGTGATTTTCGTCATGATCGATGATGGTGATCTGCCAGTCGGATTCGGGAAGCTCCCTGCGGAGCTTGTTGGCAACGATAGTGCCGCCGCAGCCTGAACCAAGAATTACTATCTTTTTGATCATACAACAAAACTCCTTTCGAATGCTTTATCCTGTAAACTATACGCGAATAGTATACTTTGGCAAAAATTCCGAAGTCAACCTAATTTCACGAATCATTAGCGGCACATAAAGAATGTCGGAAAGGAATCGTCCTCTGAGGCCGCTCCATGTAGCCTTTAGTGACCGACTTCATAAAATCCTGCAGCTAATTTCACGGTCGAGATGGTCTGACGGAATTAATGAGAAGAATGATTTGTAACGTGGGATGGGGCAGATAGCGCAAAGTACGGGCATTTTCCGAACGTCGAACGCAGGTTATTCGCATTGACCGAGGACAGGGGATCGTCTGATGGAAGAATATCGTGCCGGCCGTGACAGGAGGCGCAGGTGTTGGGGATGGTTCTGCGATTGACCGGAGAGGCCGGGTTCCGCAACGCTCACTATGAGGGTTTTCTCAAACCGTTGTGACTGCGCAGGTACCGTTGGCTGCCGCAGACGCCTCCACCGTTTCACTCTTACCGGTACGCAAAGAGCATGGCGTAGATGATGCCCACCACAAGGCTTAGCCCGATCCCGAGAGCGATCCAGGCCAAGGTCCTGATGGTCCGCATGGTGTTCAACGACAATGGATACGCCAAGTGTCGTTCCAGTTCACCGCTCGCCACGAGTTCCTCGTATTCGGCGGGCCGTTCGCGCTTGAACTCTTCAAGCGGCACCCGGCCGGTAAAGACCACCGTGTCCATCGGGAACTTCTCCGGGCGGAAATGTGTGTTGAAGAAGTGGATGGTGAAGATGAAACCTGCCGCCAGCAGGGCCTCGTCGCTGTGGATGATCGTCGCCACGTTGATCAGCCACCCCGGCAGGAAGCGCGTGAAGAACTCGGCGAACCAGAGCATCAGGCCCGAACCACCTATGATCGCGATCCCCCAGAAGACTGCAAAGTAGTCGAACTTCTCCCAATAGGTCCACCGCCCGTAGCGGGGCCGCTCGCCTTTCCCAAGATACCACTTCAGGGTCTGTCCGATCTCAGCGAGGTCCTTCAGAGTGGGGAGCATCGTGTCCGGGCCGAAGATCATCGCTTTCCATGTTCCGAACTCTCTCTTCTTGCGCCGCAGGAGGTCCCAGATGTGGATGCAGAATATCCCCAGCAGGACCACAGCGGCGAAGCGGTGGAAGAAGCCGGTGACCTCCGTTCCGCCCAACAGGCGCGATAGCAACGTAGCCCACTTCGTGTAGGAGAACTTCATAGTCATGCCGGTCGTCGCCAGGGTGAGGAAGCTGACGACCATTGTTGCGTGCAGGCAACGGTTCAGGAATGTGAACCGCACGTATTGCTGCTCGCCTGGATCAATTGGCGCCGGGGGATGCTCGCGCCGCATCTGCAGGGAACGCGGCAGCCACATTAGCGTATGGATGATGCTGACGATGAACGTCCCCACGAGGAGGGCGGTCATCGACCAGAATGTCAAGAAGATCCATGGATATTTGTCCGGATCATGGTGTGTGGCGTGCGTCAGGTACCCTGCGAACCGCCTCGGCACGCCGGGATGGCACTTCTGGCAGGTGCCCACTATATTCTGGCGGCTTACGTGAGAAAGCGGATTCAAGACCGGCAGGATGTCGTGGGCGCCGTGACAGTCGTGACACTTGGCGGCCTTGGCATACCCCAGCTTCGACACCTTGCCATGGAAGGTGTCGAAATACGTCTCCGCAATGGTGAGGTGACACTTGCCGCAGACGTCCATGATTTCGAACCGGAACGTGTCCTGGTCGGTCCTCTTTATCTTATGCGCGGAGTGGCAGTTGTTGCACACCGGCAGCTTATCCGCCGGCGCATGCTTGTCAGCCTCGCCCGGCTTCTGTACCACCGAGTGTACGCTGCCGATATACTGTTCATAGACGCCCTTGTGGCACTGTGCGCAGGTCCCGGCGATGTTGGCCCGGTTGACGCTCGATCGGGGGTCGGAGGCCGGCAGCATGTGATGCGCGGTATGGCAGTTGGTACACATCGCCGTGACGACCAATCCGCTCTTGAGGAGGCCTTTGCCGTGGATGCTCTCCGCGTAGTTCTTGGGGATCTCGTGCTCGGAGCCCTTATAGCGCATCGCCGCCTTGCCGGTCTCTCCATGACAGGTCGCACACAGGTTCGGGACATTCGTCGGGAAGGTGGGGGACCTCAGGTCCTTCTTCCCCATGACCCCGTGCGTGCCATGGCAGTCCGCACACACCGGCGCGTCGGGGTTCCCCTCGCTGTGCAGGGTGCCATGTTTGCTCTCCTGATATTGCTCAACCTGCGCGACGTGGCAAACGGCGCAGTCGACCTTGTTCTTGATCGTCTCACAGGCCCGGGCGTGCGACGGGGTGACCTCCGTGTGGCATTGAGCACAGGCTACTTTGACATGCATGGAGTTCTTGAGCTGTTCCGCGTCAACGAACAGGCTACGGCCGTCCGCCGAGGCTTTGATGTCGGACTTCCCATGGCACAGCAGACAGTCCAGGTCGGCCACCCCCTGTGCGTAGAATACCTTGCGGACCTTGTGCGGCTGATGGCAGTCTATACAGATTGGGATGCTCCCGGGGTTCTTCTCCCATAGCTCGCCCCGAATCACCTTCCGGTGCACTTGCTCGATCTCCGAATGGCACTGCTCGCAAGTGGCCACCACGTTCTGCCTTGCGATGGTCGACCGGGGGTCGGTGTGCGGGAGGATATGGTGTGAACTGTGGCAGGAAACGCAAGTGGCGCTGACGCTCAACCCTTTTTTGAAGAGGCCTTCCGCGTGGATGCTTTCAGTGTAGTTACTGAGGATCTGGTCCTGGTGAATCTGCCGCTGACGCTGGACGCTCGTCCCCTCGCTGTGGCACGAACCGCAAACGAACGGTATCCGGAGCGGCGAGACGCTCGAATGCTTATCCTTGACGGGCAAGATGTCGTGATGCCCGTGGCAACTCCAACAGCGTGGAGCCAGCGGGTCCCCGCGCGCAAGCGCCTTCCCGTGAAGGCTCTCAGAGAACTTGGCCTGCATAGCCGCGTGACAGGCGCCACATTTGACCGGCGCCACCGGGACCGCATGGGGCAGCTCGCTCTTCGCCAAATCCGCGTGGCACGTGACGCACGTCAGCTTTCCGTGGACCGACCGGGCGTACGGGCCCTGATCCACGTAAAGGGAAACCGTCTCCCCGTCACGCTCCGTCGTGAACGACGCTTCGCCATGACACATAAGGCAGTCGCTGTTCTTATTGACCGGCGCGCTCTTCGCTCCCGTTCCCTGCTGGGGTTGCTCTTGAGCAGCGAGGCAGTCGCTTTTCTCAGGGGCCGGCGCGCTCGGGGCGCTTAGCAACACCATGGCAAGCGCCGCCAGCGCCATGCGCAGGAAGCGTCTCAAAGGGCCACGAACGTCAGTTGAATGACTCGGCAAGCAGGGCAACTCCCTTGGGGTGAGGTGATAATGTTATAAGAAGACGCCGGAGCGTTTTTGGATATCACCTGTCGTGGATTCTGTCAAAGACATTCTGGCGCCGATTCGCAGAGGGTTTTGTTCGGCAAAGAACGAAAGGATTTCAAGGCCGCAGGGTTAATTTCCAAACAAATTCAACTGGTTTCCAGCATAAACCGCTTCAGCAGTTTGCTTGAGAGCCTCGGAATCCAGCAACATAATTGGCTTTTTCTCAAATAAATGGATGGCGTACAATCGGGCAAAATCGACATAGCCGCGATCCATCGCATAAATGGCGTCTTCGCTGACCGACATCTGGTCGAGCATTCTGACGTCAGGGACCTTGCCGGACGTAACCGCCACGAACGTCGGAATCGACCCTCGCAGGTCAATGAGCGTGTGCAGCTTGAGCGCAGCCTTTGCCGTGCGAAATTCGGCCCCAGGAAATAGAAAGAGGCAGAGGTCGATGATCGTGGAGTCGAAGGCATATAGGGGCTGCTTCAATTCGACGCTCCTCAGCTCGCGCCGATTCCCTCTAGGCGCTATCCCTCTCAGGTTTTTCGCCATTTTCGTTCCGGAGCAATCTGCCCGTGAGCCAGGCCCAGTTCATCGGGTAGACGTCGGGGTCGAAAATCACCCAGTAGAGATGCCAAACGGTGATGGCAAGACAGGCCAGCACAGCCTCGTAAAAGTGGATGAGGGTGGCCAGGTCGGTGACCCACAGAGGGAAATACCGCAGGGCGTAATCGCTGAATAACAGGAACGAACCGGTGGCCACCATCACGATTGCCCCCCAGATGAGCGAGAAGTACTCCATTTTCTCGGCAAACGAGGGATAAACAGGCTGCGGCCTGGTTTTCTTAATCCCCAGGTTGTAGGCAAGCATGAGCAGCGGATCGGCCAGATTGCGCAACTTCGGCAGAAACCGGCGCCAGAGGTCCCTGCCCCGCCGGGTCCCCAGCATGTATGCCGCGTGATATAAGCCCAAGGCCACAAGGCAGAGCGCAGTCCAATGGTGGATACTCTTGCGGACGGCCTCTCCTCCGGCCAGGTTGAACGGCGTCGCCCACCATGCATCCTGGAACTTCAAGGCGAACCCGGTATAGGCAAGTATGACAAAAGTGATGGTCAGAACGGCGTGCTGAATCCGCTCGTTTGGGGTCAGGCGCAGCACGCTCGCCTCCTCTTGAGCGATTTCCGGGTGAGTTTGGCTCCGGCTTCGGCCCGACAGCGCTTTGCGCAGGTAGTCTGCCAGGTTGTAGAACAGCATGGAGCCGATCAGAAGCGGTATCAGCCAGTAATAGAACAGCCGTACAAAGTTGATGAGCCGCCGCCCTCCCATGGGCCGGCCTCCGTGGATCAAACCCTGAATGTTTCCTTTATCCGCACCGGAATGGCATTTTCCGCACGTGGAATGCAGGTTGTTCACATTGACCGAGGACATGAGATCAATGGACGGAAGAATATCGTGCCAGCCGTGACAGGAGGCGCAGTTTGCCACCTTCAGGTCCCCGCCCTTTGCAGCCAGGCCGTGATAGGATTCCTGATAAGTCTTGAGACGGTCTGCGGGCAGTCCGAATTTTTGAATAATCCTCCGGGATTCATGGCATTCCGAGCAGGTCTTTGACACCGAACCGGCCCAGACGGAGGAGGTAGGGTCGCTGACACGCCGGATGGTGTGCTCGCCATGGCAGTTCGTACAAACCGGCGCCTCCTTGATTCCCGCCTTCACGGCCTTTCCGTGAACACTCTGCCAGTAAACCTCGCTCACGTTTTCATGACAGCGGCCGCAGGTCTTCGGCACATTCATGCGGTTTACCTTTGAACGCGGGTCGGAAGAGGGGTGCAGATCATGAGTTCCATGGCAGTCGGAACACACCGCCGCGGTGAACTGCCGGTCCTGGAAAGCCTCGCCGTGCACGCTGCTCATGTAGCTGAGGAGTTGTTCCTTTTCGGTCAGTTGGAACTTTGCCATCTTTTCGGTGTCGCCGTGGCAGGAGCCGCAGGTGTTGGGGATGTTTCTGCGATTGACCGGCGAAGCCGGGTTGCGAGACGAGAGCAGCGTGTGGGTTTTTCCGTGGCAGGAGGTGCAGGTTGCGGCCTCGCTGACGCCTTGGGATAGGACCCGCCCGTGCTCGGAGTTAGTATAAAGTGTGGTTTCGATCCGATGGCAAGAGCCGCAGGAGACGGGCGCAAGTTTTTCTGCATGAGGCAGGTTCTTTACATCCGTGTGGCATGAGATGCAAAGATTTTTCCCATGGATCGAACTTTCGAATTCTCCTTGCGCAACAAAGGGAATTTCTTCCGTTTGTTCCCCGTGACAGGAAAAGCAGGTCTCGTTGTCCATAGCGTAGACGGGAGGGGCGGAGAAAAGAATCACGGTGCAAAAAGCGAAAACAAGTGCCAAAACGATCATGCAAGATCTGGAATTCATGGCACACTCGCGCGGTTCTTTATCAAGGGAAACTCAATCGTCGATCGCTTGCACATCCCCATAACATTTAGCGTTTTTCTTTATCATTCGCGTAAGGCCGCGGTCAAGTCCGATCGATAAAAAAATCCTTGCTAAATACCCTAACCCGTAGCCATTTCTTTTAATCCTGCCAATCCTGTCAATCCTGTCAATCCTGTCAATCCTGTCAATCCTGTCAATCCTGTCAATCCTGTCAATCCTGTCAAAAAAAAGGCTTTTCTATCCTTGACCGGACTGCGCTCCGCTACACCCTTCCCGCTCCGTCCTCCGTCCCATCCTCCCCATGAGCCGGGGGAACATCTCGTAGTCCGTATGGGGGAGGAACAGAGCGGCAATATAGTGAGCCATAAAGGATGGTGTCTCGGAGAGTTCGAAGTTCGTCATCTTTTTCATTACATTGACGACGTCTTTTCTGATTCGGTTAGTCAAAGCACACATTCTTGCGCCCAGAAGCGAACCGTTCCCGATGTACGTTACTTTGTCCGGATCGATTTCAGGAAGCAGCCCTATAGTCATGGCCATTTCTATGTCAACATGGCTGCCGAATCCGCCGGCCAGCACTATTCTGTCGAGGTCCGCGATCTTGAGGCCCACCGCCTGGAGCAGGGTCTGGCACCCGCTGTATATGGCGCCTTTTGCGCGGATGAGGTTCTCGATATCGTTTTCAGTAATGACGATGTCCCTTCCAATCGGAGTCTTTTCTTTCCGAGCCAGTATGTATTCATAGACTCCGTCCATTTCCCTGAGCCTGTATGATTTCAGTTCGCGGTTGAACTTGCCCCGGTTGTCGATAATTCCCGCTTCGAAAAGCCTCGCCACAATATTGATCAGGCCCGACCCGCATATGCCCCTGGGCCTCACGTCTCCCACTGTCAGGATCATCGGCTCCAGGGTATGCGGATCGACCGAGAAATCCTCGATTGCCCCCCGGTCCGCACGCATGCCGAATTGGACACCCCCGCCCTCGAAAGCCGGTCCGGCAGAACAGGCGGCGCAGGCTAGCCAATCCCTGTTGCCTATCACGATCTCGGCGTTTGTGCCTATGTCTATGAAAAGCGAGATCTGATCGGAGAGATATATTCCCGAACCCATCGCACCGGCGACTATGTCCCCTCCTATGAAGCTGGAAATACAAGGAACGACCAAGGCGTTCGCATGGTCAACCAGGTCGATCCCGAGGTCGACGGCCCGAACGGACGGATAAAGAGTGGCCGCAGGCACGTACGGATGCCGCCTGATGTACCTGGGGTCGATTTTCAGAAGGAGATGCGTCATGGTGGTATTGCCTGCAAACGTAATCGTAGAAATCTGCTGGCGATCGACCTGGGAGACCTCGATTACATGGTCGATTATCCTGTTTATGGTCCGGATGACTACTTCGTTGAGGGTATCGAGTCCACCAGGCTTTTCCGCGTATATGATCCTCGAGATAACGTCTTCGCCGTAGCTGATCTGGCCGTTGAAGTCTCCATGCTCGGCAAGCACTCTTCCCGTAATGAGATCCATCAGTTGTCCGTAAACGGTCGTGGTGCCGATATCGACGGCTATCGCAAAATTTCTGCCGGTGGTGTCTCCGGGTTCTATGTCAATGATATGGCTTTGCCCGGTTTCGAAAACCGGCCGGTCGAGGGTCACGGTAATTTTGAAGCCCGCTTCTCTCAATATCTCCGGAATCTTGCGAATGACCGGAAGCCGCACCACCAGCCTGTGTTCATCGTGTTCACGCCTGAGAAAACGGACAATACGTGACGCATCGGCGAGATTGTCGGAGCTCGTCGGCTCAGGCAGTTCAAGGTACCTTTTCTCAACGGGGGGTATAAAAAGACCCTTGCTCTTGAGGTCTTCCAGGTTCATCTGTTGGATTCGGGCGGTACGCCTGGGGGGGACCCTGTTCAAGACACTCGCGTCGATTTCCGATTCGACAGGGACCCGAACGGTCAGGTCACTCTTGATTATGCTTCGGCAGGCAAGCCTGTAGCCTGCATCTATATCCTCCCTGCTGAGATGCTCCGAGATACCCCCCTCTATATTTCCTTTTTCGATTATTATTCTGCACTTCCCGCAAAGCCCCTCCCCGCCGCAAGACGCGTTCACGTGAACGCCGGCTTCCATGGCGGCGTGGAGGACATTCCCGCCCTCCGGAAAGGTTATTTCTTTGCCGTGGGGTAGAAATTTGATCTTATAAGTTTTCATTTCGAGTCGTCCGCTCCTTGGATTGCTCAGCCGGTTTTACCGACATAGATGCGCGGCACGCGCCCGGAGACGGCGCAGGTCAATTCATAGGGGATCGTCCCTATTCGCTCGGCCACGTCAAGTGTCTGGATCACCCCGCCTGGCGATTCTCCCCACAGCAAAACTTCATCGCCGGCCTCGACGGGATCGCTTCCAACATTAACCATGATGTAGTCCATTGTGACCGTGCCAACGATCGGATATAGCCTGCCCCGGATCAAAACTTCCCCGTTATTTGTAAGCCTGCGGCTCAGTCCGTCTGCATATCCAACCGGCAGCACGGCGATCCTGGTCGGCCCGGGCGTTATCCACCGCCTGCCATAGCTGATGGGATGTCCCCCGGGCATTTCCCGCAGGTGAGCGACGTATGATTTCAGGGACATGACTTGCCTGGGCACGATACTTTGGGAGGTCTCCTTTGACGGATAATGACCGTACATAAGGATTCCGGGCCGTACGGCATCGAAATAGCTCTCCGGGAGGTCGAGAATCGCACCGCTTGCAGCCATGTGAACGATCTTCGGCCTTTTCGCAAGCTGCGGAAGCATGGCAAGCACTTCGCGAAACCTTAAGAGTTGAAGGTTCGCAAAGGTCTTGTCACTTTGGTCGGCTGTCGAAAAGTGCGTGTAAAGTCCTTCCCATATACAGGCCCTCGATTTTACCAGCCGGGCGAACAAATCCGGGGCCCTGTGCAAAAGCAGCCCTACTCTTCCCATTCCTGAATCGAGTTTGAGATGCACCGAAGCGGGCAAGCCACGGGAATGGTCGCAGGCCTTCTCGACCCAGCCCACGTCCTGCTCCCCAAAAATGCTCAAGGTCAAGCCCGCCTTTAAAGCCTTCGCAATATCATCGGGAAAGAGCCGGCCAAGGAGAAGGATACGCTGGGAGATGCCGCTTTCTCTTAGCTCCATCCCCTCCTCGAACCGGGCCACGGCGAACATGCCGCACCCTTCCAGGGCAAGCCGCTTGGCGACGGATACCGCGCCGTGCCCGTAAGCATCTGCCTTGATTACCGGAATAACCTCTGCGGACCCAACCTTTGCGCGAATGCATCCGATATTATAGGCAAGGTTATCCAGGTTTATTTCCGCGTAAGTCCTCAAGCTCATGAAACCATCTCTTTTCGGCATGGCTTACCGGCCAGCTTTTCCACCGCGTTCAGGTATTCCTCAGAACGGTCGAGATAAAAAGAAAGAGGTTTTGCGAATCTTTTCCCCACTATGCCGTCCAGGAGCAATTGACTGACCTCCGGCTTTCGTTTCAGCACGGATTGCGAACGCAGCAGGATTTGGCGCTCTTCGTGCGACATCCTCTGGAACAGCGTGCAAAGCACGTTTGGCGCCTGCGGCTGGTGCATCCAGAAATAAAGCATGTCCAGGGCGTTTATTATAATGATCTTCTCGAGGTCACGGGCCTCCGAACTTAGCTTTAGCATGAAATCCCTGGGCGATTCCAGCATCTTCAAAACGTCGGCCTCGGGATACATTAGCTCCAGTTGCGCATATGCGTCGAATAACTGAGCCAGCTTGGCAGCATAGTCGCCCCTGCGCATCTCGATAAACTCATGGCGGTCCGCAAGTCCTTCGATAACCCCGCCGACGCAATCCGAAGCGGCTTTGGATATGATGGCTGCCCACCTCTGGAGCATGCCGGACACACCCACGACGCCAAAAGCGGCCATAACCCCTCCGGCCGCAAGGTTCAACAAAAAGGCCAGTGGAATCGACAGGACTGTTCGGAAAAGGAGGTTGCCCGTGGCAGCGGCCTTTGGAAGTCCACGCCACCTGTTGTGGCTATACATATAGATTCCATTGGCGATTGCCATGATTGTGTAGAGAACCACGGGATTGGTGGAAACGGTGACCCCAAAGGAGCGGTCCAGGAGTAGAGTCTTGACGACATATTCGAGCAGGGGGACCGATAGACCGGTGAACAGAAGCGAATCGCTAAACCTTCCCCAGTTGATATAGCTGTCCCACTTGAGACGAGGAGACCTCCTGATTCCACCCGCGCCGAAAATCGACTGCACTATATTTCGCAGACCGGTTATTCCAAACCAGATAAAGCCCCCGAACCATGCAAGCACCCACCAGTCCGTTGTCAGAAAGAAAGTGAGGAAAGCCGGGATAAAACCGGCCACGATCTTCATGCCGTCTCTGAGGATGCTGTTCAGGTAATTCCATGATATTTGCGTTTCAGGCGCACTGGTTGCCGGAAGGACCTCGAGGCCGTTGCCGGTGTCCTCGCTGACGCCTCCCAGGGTAACAATGTTGCCCTTGGCGGCTATGCGAGTCGATAGTTCGCTGATTTCCCAGCCTTCCTCGCGCTTCTGCCCCATGCGGTGCAGCCCCGGTATATAGCCCGCAATTCCGTAGAGCAGGCGCAGGAAACCGTAAGACCCTCTTTGCGGGATATAGGTGTTGCTGAAAAAAGCGTCGATCCATACAGGAATTATCAGCCTCTGAGGACCGGTTGAGAGCCGGACCTCGCTTTGCGCTCTCGCCGGTAGCGTTTCCAACACGGCAAGCCCCATTCCGTGACGCCGCCGGGAATGGCCGGTGGAATCGCTTCCGATACTCGAACGCAACGGCCCCTTTTTATAGTATGCGTGCAGGGTCGAAATGTTTCGCAGGATTTCATGGAATTTTGAGGTCCGCTCCGGGCTGCGCCCTTCATCTTCCATGCGCACGATCATTGCGCGGATAAGTTTCTTCAGGGCTATTACATTTCCGTCGTTAATGGCCCTCTGCAATTCGTTTATTTCGAAGTAGTCATCAGTCTTTCCGGAGGAAAAATCCTTAAGATTGAAAATCTCGAGATCTCCTATCGCCCCTTTACAATCGTAGAGAAGCTCCAGCACATCTTCGGCATTGAGATTGCTCAGGTTCAGCGTTATGGAGTAACTCGCCGGCAGCCCGTCCAACCGGTCAAACAGCTCGCAGGGTGTTAACTTGAGCAGATCCGGAACATCGGGACCTTCCCTAGGCACATGCGGATCGGGAATTTCGGGGTTTTGGGCAGGCCTCAGGTAGCGATCCACGAGCGCCTCCGAGTCAAGTTTGTTCATCTCGTCTACAAAAGAGGCGATCTTATTGCGTTGTTCCAGGGGACCCTGCTCGAAGCCGGGCCTGAGCTCTTCAACACGCGCGCGCATTACCGGAAGCAGGCCTTCATGTATGAATTTCGCCAGGTGAAGTATTGAGGGTTGACCCGCGCCGACGTAGGAAAGAAACGCAGCCTGATCGAGGCGGTCCAGGTTCAGCCCGTAGCTTTCATTGATCTCCAGCCGGTGGCGCCGGTTGAATCCCTCGAGGACTGCCACGACATATTGGCGCTGATACGCGGAAACTTTCCTGCCTTGCTCCATAAAAGACGTCGTGCGCCGGTCGGCAAGAAAGGAAATGAAATCTTTCGCATCCGAAAAGCAAGCCGGTACATAGATAAGCTGAATGTAGGCCCCGTGAAACCTGGCCGAAACCTCTACACCGATCCGCACAGAAACGCCCGTTATCTCGGCGGCTTCCAAAAGCTCTTCGGCGGCCCTCGGAGGCACATGGTTGTAATATATTACAGTGAGGCGCCGGATACCTTTTATCCAGGCGTCCATTATAAGATGCGATGGCGATTTGCGTCCTTTGGTGTTCGAATCGTGAACGTGACCGTCGAAAGAGACCTGGTTCCATTCTTCGGGCATCTCAAGCAGATGATACCGGCGCAGAAGAGAGCGAATTGAGCTTGGCCTGCCGATGACTGCCATGCGAAAATCGTGAGCCAGTTTCAGTTGCCGGAGTTTGCCGTCGCGGGTCCGCACCATTTCTTTCATGATTTCCAAAAGGACCCGCGCCGCATTTTTCCGCATGTGCGCCTCCCCTCTGCCCATGACTTCGTCACGCAGGCAGCGCAGGGCTGTGATGCGCTCATCGGCTTTACCGGCTTCCAGAGATTCCAGCAGCCTTAAGGCGGCATAGGCCATTCGCAACCCCGGCGAGGCCGCCAGCTCTTTTATCCCGCGCGGGTGAAGGTGCGGGTAGAGCAGGTTCTTCAGATATTGGAAGGATTCTCTACGGTCGAGTACGTCGTTTACGAGGCCCAGCAGCTCGTAGTCGCGCTTGTCGAAAAGGATTCCCGGGATTGCCTTTCCCATAACACTCTTCCGGTTTGTCTGCGTTGGATGGTATAATTAAATGAAGTTTAGCACCAAATATCGAACATGTACAAGCAAGTGGATTGATCTAATGATAACATCTGATTATCGTTCAGCCTGGACCCGGTATGGGATGAGACCAGGTTGCGATTATGCAGCGCCTAATAACCCCAAACTGAGCGGGGGAAAGTTTCCCCCGCACCCCCAAAGATTTCGGCCTGCACGCGCAAGCGCGTGCGGCCGAGCGCAATATCTCGACGCTCCGCGAGGCGTGGCCGCAGGCCCGTCTCGCGGAACGTCGAGATCGTGAGCCGCGTAGCGGCGAGGGGGTGTGGGGGGCGCAGCTCCCCACGCTTTTGAAAAAGACCACTTGATGCTTTTTGGAACGCAACTCGGTGTGAGACGAAACAGGAATTGAAGCGAATCTGTCCACTCAACTTTCACCTTAAGGAGCTGACATGCGCATCGTCGAAAATGTGGCCGAGATGCAGCGGCTGGCGGACACCTGGCGCGCTCAGGGGGAGCGTATAGCTTTCGTACCTACTATGGGCTTTCTCCACGAGGGCCACCTCGATCTTATGTGCACCGCCCGGAAACTTGGGACAAAGGCCGTGATCAGCATTTTTGTGAATCCGACCCAATTTGCGCCCACTGAGGACTTCGAAAGCTATCCTCGAGACCTTCAGCGAGACGTCGATCTTTCAACCTCTGTGGGAACGGACCTGGCGTTCGTCCCCCGGACGGACGAGATGTATCCGGAGGGGTTCCAGACATATGTAAATGTTACCAAGGTGACCGAAAACCTTTGCGGCAAAAGCAGGCCGGTTTTCTTTCAAGGCGTCTCAACAGTGGTCAGCAAACTGTTCCACGCCGTAAAACCCCATATTGCAGTATTTGGACAAAAGGACTTTCAGCAGCTTGTAACTATCAGGCGCATGGTCAAAGATATGAATATGGATATCGACATCGTCGGTCACCCGATCGTCAGGGAGCAGGACGGCCTTGCCATGAGCAGCCGGAACACCTATCTAAAACCCGGGGAGCGGCCTGCGGCCCTGCGGCTCAACCGTTCCTTGAAGGAAGCCCAGGAGCTTGTCGACTCGGGAGAAACAAACGCAGGGGTGATTTTGAAAGCCGTCAACACTTGCCTTACAACCGGCGGCGGCGCCGTTGTTGATTATGCCAGGCTCTGCAACCCGGACACTATCGAGGACGTGGAGGTTATAAGCGGGCCGACTCTGCTCGCCCTGGCCGTCTGGGTGGGAAAGACCCGGCTCATAGATAACCGCGTTCTGGAGCCTGGGGCATGAATTCTTTTCGGGGGTTGAGTGCACTATTACTGTTTGTTTGGTAACCCACGCCCTGCTATTTTCTTATAAACCCAAAGTAGAAGGTAACCAAAAACAGCACAAAGTGAATGCAGCCTCGAAATCCCAAAAGCTCGGGAGACATGGTAAATCCTGCGAAAGGAACCTCAATGTGGCACCAGGAGAGATACCAGTTCGCCCCCGCTGATACGAAAAAAGCGCCCGATAAAAACTTAAAGACTTCCTTCCAATTGATTCTCATAACCAAAACCTGGGATTGTTTGAGAACTTGTCAACTTGAGAATTCCTTCGACTCCCGTGTGAAAAAATAGAGAAACGTCGCTGCGGCCAAGCCTATAAAAGCAGGAGAAAAAGCGGCCTGGTAGCCTTCCAGTCCTGCCTGTTTTTCCACCGGAACGCATTGGAGAACCCATCCCATCATGTGGATATGCGCCCCCACGCCCAGCATGGTGAAAAAGTTTATGCCCGTAAGAGCCATCCCGGCCATCTCGATAGGCATGACTCCTTTTATGTGTGCATAAACAACGTTGCCGATCCCGGCGAAAAGACCCAGCGAGAAAAAGGTGATCGCCTGAAAAACGGGGTTTTTCTGGCCCAGTGACCAGGTGAGGCACATGGTCGTTGCAACCAGTCCGGCCATACCCAGGATTACCACGTATTTTCGGGAGTCGAACACGCGGTCCGACAGCCACCCACCACCCGAAGAACCGGCGACGTAGCCGATAATGGTCCCTGTTATGATATTTCCGGCCTGCACAGGGGAAAGCATGAAGCACTGCATCAGGTAAGGCCCGGCCCACAAACCCTGGATCGCCATCAAGGTCCCGTATCTGAAGAAAGTTCCGCACGAAATCAGCCAATAGTCACGGTTGAAAAAAAGGGTTTTAAGCTCGACAATCACGCCGGTTCTTCGGGAGGCGCCGGTAACTTCGCCGGAAAGCCCTTGATTCGGATAAGGCCTGTCCCGGACCACCACATGGAAAAAGATCGCAACGGCTGCCGTAAGCACCCCGACGGCTATAAAAGACACTCTCCAACCGACCCGATTGACCAGCAACGCAAGGGGCGTGCTCGCGGCGATACTGCCTATGGTGCCGGCCCCGGTCAGCAGACCTGCCATAGTGGCGAATTCCCTTGGAGAAAACCATTGCGTGAAGAGCTTCATGCCTCCAATGAAGTTCGCCGCCATGCCGAAGCCAAGCAGTGTCCTGCCGATTACCGCTTCATTAAAGTCGGATGCCAGGCCGAATATGACTGCCCCCAACGAGCCTACAAGAGTCAGGGCTGTCATTATGCGCCGTGATCCGAGCCTGTCCAGCAGAAGTGCAATGGGGATCTGGGTAAAAGCAAAAGCATAGAAAAACGACGCGCTCAGCATTCCGAGCTTCTCCGGCGCGAGCGAGAGGTCCTTTTGCAACTGCGGGGCTATGATTGCATTCGACGCCCTGTAGAACATCGACCAGAAAAAGAGGGCCGCGCAAAGTACAAAGAGAAGCAGGTGGTGATAAGTAAGGCGGGTATGGGCTGAAAAAAACCGCTGGGCTTCACTTAAACGCGCCGTTCGACTTGCTTGTTCGCTGATCTCTTTGTTTTCCAATTACCTTATTACCCTTGCTCCCGGTTTTTCCTCTCAAGACCTAACAGGGTGCTGAAAATGGATTGCAATTCCCACTTTGCAGTAAAAACCCCGTGGGGCCGTCACCCCGACGAAGGTCGGGGTCCAGTGTTTTATTTTAAATATCAAATAGTTCAAAAAAGCTCTGGATTCCGGCCTTCGCCGGAATGACGAAATCAAAGCTCTGGATTCCGGCTCCCGGACTGGACACTTCCGGGGCAGGTTTCGCCGAAATGACGAAATCACCCATCTTCTTAAGGCTCTTTTCGCACAAGAGAACCCTCTTTCAGCACCCTGCTAAATCTCTTTTAACCTTTCGACCTTTGTAGTTTTACCCATCTCTGTCAGCCACGCTTTCCAGATTGCCGTCTCTTTTTGCCGGGCTATCCTGCCGGACATCTCGGCCCTTTCCTCCTGAGAAGGCTCACCGGCAGGGTTTTTTCCCTGGAACTGACAGACAATGAACTTGTTGACCAGTTCCAATGGCGCTTCCGGAAAGGGCTTGGAGTCCTGTAGACCAAAGAGACTGTTGAGACTTGGGCCCCGAAGCATGCTCAAGTCTTTATCGGGATCATGCATCGAAAAGAATTCAGTCTGCCTGAGGTTGATATTCCGGGCGCCGGCGACGTCGGCCAGGCTGCCTTTGGTTTTGGCCTGAGCCAGAATCTCCGAGGCCGTCTTCTGCGCAAGCCCCTTGGCCTGGTCTGCACGAAAATCCGTTGTGACTTTATCTTTGATATTTGCAAACGGGATCGGCTGAGGTCTTTTTATCGATTTCACCTGAGCTACTGCGAAGCCCCCTGGAAGCTCCAGCATGTCGCTCACATCGCCCTCGCCGAGTTCAAACAGCTTTGCCTTGACAGGCGCTGGGAGAACAGGCTGATCTTCCGACATCGTTATCCAAACGGGGCCGGAAACCTTCATTTTCATTTCAAGCGCCGCCTTGCCTATATCCTTTCTGGCGTAAGCAAGGTCACGCAGGTTTCGCGCCTGTTTAAAGGCTATATCCTGGGCGCTCTGAGACCTGATATCCTTTATGATTTCATCTCTCACCTGCTCGATAGGAACTGTCCTCGATTCGGTTTTTTGCTCCGACTTGATTATTTCGAACCCATGTGGAGTTCGCACAAGCTCGCTTATCTCGCCCGGCTCCATGGCAAAAGCAGCGGCCGAAAAGTCCTTATCCGTCTGCTTGGAAGTGAAAAAACCCAGCTCCCCGCCCTTCTTTGCAGTAGCTTCGTCCTGGGAGTACTTCCTGGCCAGTCCGGCAAAGTCTTTCCCTTGCCTTGCCTCATCGAGGATTTTCCGGGCCTGCGCCCGGATATTGTCCACTTCGGCCGGAGACGCGTCGGGCTTTACGCGCAACAGGATATGCTGTGCGCGCACCTGTTTTTCAAGCTGAAATCGGGCCGCATTGTCCTCGTAATAGCGATTTATTTCATTCTCACTCGGGTGGATCTCTTTCTCCAGGTCTTCCAAGTTCAGCACTACGTAGGCAATTTCACGCCTTTCGGGTTCCATGTACCGATTCTGGTTATCGTTGTAAAAGCTCTGGAGGGCCGGCTCCGTCACGCTGACATTGTTTTCGAATGACCCGGGGTCCAAGACCACGTATGCGACCTTTATTTGATCGCGGTTCAAATGGTAGTCGGTCAGGATTTCATCTTCAGTGACAACCGCGCGGCCCCTTATGAAAGCCAGGACTTTATTGCTGGCAATATCTTCGGACATCTGCTGCTCGAAGATTTCGGGGCTCATGCGCATCTGCCGCAGCACATATTCGTAGCGTTTTGCGTCGAACTTTCCCTCGGACTGGAAGGCCGGGATCTCGAGAATCTTGAGCCGGACCTCGTCGTTTGTGGCCGTAAGACCGAGATCTTTGGCGCCTCGAATAATCAGATAGTGCTGAATCAGCCTCTGCAGCGCCTGCTCTTTGAGATTCAGAGCGCGCATGAGTTCGTCGGGCACCTTCCCCCCAAACTGCTTGCGGAATTCCTCGACCGTATTGTTGTAGGCCGTGGTGTACTCGGAGGTGCTTATAAAATGATCTCCCACACGGGCAATGTCGTATTCATGGCGGGTCTGATAAAGGTATCCGCCCCAGCCCACGAACACTATTATGACCAACCAGAGCAGAACTTTTACACCCCATGATTTGGAGTGTTTTCTGACAAAATCGAGCATTGGCTAACGTTTCCTTTCAGCGATCAAAGCGGTTGAGTGTTGCGGCGGACCAGTAGAATGTAAAGAATAGCGCCAAGACATGGCAGCGTGGAAACTACCGCAAACCAGATCACTTTGGACTTTGTGCTGGAAAAGCGCCGCCCCGGCAAATCCACAATAGCCCACATTGTCGGAATTACGGGAATGATTATTATAACCATAAGTATCAACAATTTCAATGGATTAAAGGCCATCCACCAACTCTCTTTCTGTCTTGTTGAGGCCGGAATCCGTGCCGTTTGACTGTCAGGCCGGGATATACTACGATGTTAACTTTAAAATCGCAATACCGGCGCTTATCCATTTTGGTGAAACACAAGGCAGGTGGCCAGTGCCCAAGCTATTCATTTCGGAACTGAAACCGAACCTGGAAATCGCTTCCCTGTTTGTCGCCTCGGAAAAACAGTTGAGAACCGCCCGCAACGGAACGGTTTACCTCGATTTGAAGCTGTTGGATAAAACGGGCGATATTAGCGGCAAGATGTGGGAAAAAGCCGTTGAGGCCTCGGAGGGTTTTCAGTCGGGGGACATCGTCTACCTGAGGGCGAGGACCGAGCTCTACAAGGACCGCATGCAGCTCAGCATTTCCGAAATCATGCCGGTTCCGGCCGGGGCGTACGATCCGGCCGATTTTCTCCCGGTGTGCCCTTTCGACCGGGACGAGCTTTTCCAACGATTGGGCAAGCTTTTGTCAGGAATGACCGACTGTTTCGCCCGCCGCCTGTGTGAAGCGATTCTGGCCGACCCTGAACTCATGACCCGCTTTAAACTCGCTCCGGCTGCAAAGTCAATGCACCACGCCTATATCGGCGGGCTTCTGGAACACACCCTTTCTGTTATTACGCTCGTATACAGAATCTGCAACCATTACCCGGACCTTGACCGCGATCTGCTTATAGCGGGCGCTTTTTTGCACGACATTGGGAAAATCTCCGAATTCGTATATGATACGCATATCGACTATTCGGACGCAGGACGCCTGGTGGGGCATATGGTCCTGGGGACCCAGATCGTCGAGGACAAGATTCGAACAATCGAGGGCTTTCCCATCGAGACCTCGCTCCTGCTGAAGCACCTCATCCTGAGCCATCATGGGGAGGCCCAGTTCGGGGCGGTAAGGCTGCCGGCGAGCAAGGAAGCCTTTGCACTGCATCTGGCTGACGATCTCGATGCAAAGATGAACGCCATCAACCGGATACTGGCTAACTCTGCTGCAGGCGACGCTACGTGGACCGGATTCGAGACCATTTTTGGCAGGCATTTTTTCAGGGGTTTTCCGAAACAAAACGATGGCGCCGCCGGAGATGAGATATCGGAAACCGGGGAAATCCCGGGGCCGGCGTAGACACCTCAAAACTAAGGATGATGGTGCCGGTCCCGGATTTCGCATTCTTCGTGCTCTTCGTTAGGTGATTGGATCTTCGTGCTCTTCGTGATCGGAAAAAGCTCCAGGATGAGATTTGGACACGAAGGAACCCTCACCTCGTTCGGATTCGCGCTGGACGTTCGAGCCGACATTCGATGCGTCAAGTTCGCGCCCGATCTTTTGTGAGGGCGCACGAAGGATGCGGAGCATGGTCCGGGCAGGGAGGGCCACGAAGAAAAATCTCGCTCGCGGGGTGTGGAGAACATACAAGGGTTACAGGGTGCTAAAGTGGCGTTAACCGATATTCACGGCCAGCAAAGGGCCATTAGATTTTTGAGGCAGGTTCTCAAAAAACAGGCCGTTCCGCACGCCTTTCTTTTTTCCGGAATGGCGGGCGTGGGCAAGTTTGCTGCGGCCATGGAGTTGGCCAAAGCTCTGAATTGCCTGGATCCGAAGGATCATGATTCATGCGGCTGCTGCGGTTCGTGCCATAAGCTGCAACAGGGACTGCATCCCGATCTGATCCACATCACAAACGAGGGTGTTTTCATCAAACTGGAACAGATTCGCGAACTGATGAAGCGTTTCCGCTTTAGGCCGTTTGAAGGAAAATTCCGCGTTGTTATAATTCAAGACGCGCAAAAGATGATGGAGCCGGCGGCAAACGCCATGCTGAAGATACTCGAGGAGCCTCCGGAGGCAAACATCTTCATCCTGCTTGCCACCGAATCGCAGATGCTCTTGCCGACCATAGTCTCCAGGTGCTGCCAGGTGCGTTTTCAGCCCCTTGAAGACGAGATCGTGGCCCAATGGCTGGCGCGCGAAGGCGGGCTTTCCCCGGACCATGCGTACGATATTGCCCGTCTGGCTGCGGGAAGCATCGAGAAAGCACGATGGTTTTCCGAAGAAGACCGGGTGGCGGGTTGGAAAAAAGTTGTCGGGAAGCTGGAAAATCTCGACGGAATTTCTATCCTCGATTTTTTTCCGATGGTTTCCGATTGGGCGAAAAACCGCGAAAACGCCGAGCAGGACCTCGAGTTCATAAAGCTGTGGGTCCGGGACCTTATTCTGTTTCGGCTCGCCGGGGCGCAAAGTCTCCGGCAGGGTCAGGCGGCGCCGAACTCGGCAGGCGGCCCCGCCGTCTCACTTACATTCGAATTGAACGGCAGGACGAAAGAGGCGGCAAGGTCGGTTGCGCCGGAGCGTCTTTTCTTTTTATATCACAATGTTGAACAGGCGATGCAGGGTCTCAAAGTGAACGCAAATCTGCAAATGACGCTTGAAAGCGTTTGCCTGGCCATAAAGGACTCTCTCTATGGAAAAGGTGGTTGGAATTCGTTTCCGAAAAGGAGGCAAGATTTACCATTTTGATCCCGGCGAATACCCTCTGAGGAAAGACGAATATGTCATAGTACACACCGAACAGGGGACCGGGCTTGGGCAGGTAGTCGAGCCGCCTTGCCCGAAGAACCCCCGAATCCATCCCCAGGATATAAAGAAGATCGAACGGATGGCGACGGAAGATGAAATCCGCCAGCTTTTCAGTAACATGGAAATCGAGGCGGACGCGAAGGGTTTTTGCCTGGAGAAAATTGCCGCCCACCAGCTTCAGATGAACCTGGTGGACGTGGAATACTTCTTCGACGGCAGCAAAATCATATTCTACTTTACTGCTGACGGCCGGGTGGATTTTAGAGAGCTTCTCAAAGACCTGGTCAGACGGCTGCGGACCCGTGTCGAACTGCGGCAGATCGGAATTCGCAACCAGGCAAAGATGGTGGGCGGCCTGGGGAGCTGTGGGAGGCCGTTGTGCTGTACGACATTTTTGAAGAACTTTCATGCCGTCTCCATTAAGATGGCCAAGGAACAAAACCTTAGCCTCAACCCTGTGAAGATATCCGGCGCATGCGGCCGGCTCATGTGCTGCCTCCAGTTCGAGCACGAGACCTACAGGGAACTCAAGAAAGATATGCCCAAAGTGGGCAAGAAGGTCGAACTGCCTGAAGGCAAAGGCAAAGTCGTACGGCAGAACGTTATGGCCAGGTCCTATACGGTTCAGCTTGAAGACGGGAAGGAAATAGACATCGATCTGGATAAGGGCTGCTGTTGCCGGGGGGAGTGCAAGTGTGCGGGTCCTAAGTAGTTTAGTGAGCCGCGTAGCGGCGAAGGGGGTGTGGGGGGCACAGCTCCCCGCGCTTTTAGAAATCTTCTAAAACGAACACCAGGCACAAAAAAGAGGACAAATGGATCGATTCTATATAACCACCCCGATTTATTACGTTAATGCCGAACCTCACATAGGCCATGCCTACACGACAATTGTCGCAGACGTAATGAACCGCTTCTACGAACTGCTGGGATATAAGACCTTCTTCCTCACCGGTACCGACGAGCACGGGGACAAAATCGTCCAGGCTGCCCAGGCTGCCGGAATTGAACCCAAGGCCTACGCCGATAGGATAAGCGCGCTTTTCCGGCAAATCTGGCCCAAGCTCAGTATCGAAAACGACAAGTTCATCCGGACCACCGACGTCGAACATGTCAGGGTGGTCCAGTACGTGTTGCAGAAAGTCTACGACGCCGGGGAAATCTACTTTGACACCTACAAGGGCCTTTACTGTGTCGGGTGCGAGAGGTTCTACACCGAGCGGGAACTGGTTGACGGAAAGTGCCCCGACCACGACAAGCCTCCCGTCGAGCGGGAGGAGGCGAATTATTTTTTCCGGATGAGCAAATATCAGGGCCAGCTTATCGCGCACATAGAGTCCAATCCGGACTTCATTCGTCCCGAAAGGTACCGAAACGAAGTACTGGCGTTTCTAAGGGAGCCCCTCGAGGACCTGTGCATCTCCCGGCCGGTTTCGCGCCTCAACTGGGGCATACCGCTTCCGTTCGACGACGACTATGTGACTTATGTCTGGTTCGACGCTCTGCTAAACTATGTTTCCGCAATCGAATATCCCGGCGGCGAGCTTTACAAAGAATTCTGGCCCGTTGCTCAGCACCTTATAGCCAAAGACATCCTAAAGCCCCACGGAATCTACTGGCCCACGATGCTCATGGCCGCAACCATTCCCTTATATCAACACCTGAACGTCCACGGGTACTGGAATGCGGACGAAGGAAAGATGAGCAAGAGCCACGGCACGGTTGTCCGGCCCCTTGACCTTGTGCCCGTTTATGGACTCGATGCCTTCCGGTACTTTTTATTGCGGGAGATGGTTTTCGGACTCGATGCGAACTTCAGCGAGGAGGCGCTGGTTCAGCGCATAAACGCCGACCTGGCAAACGACCTGGGAAACCTTTTCAGCCGCACGCTTGCAATGACCGCGCGCTATTTCGACGAAAAAGCCCCCCCTTTCGGGTCGCCGCCGGACACGATGGACCGAGAACTTCGCAATAAGGTTGAGCATGCGATCGCGCAATTCCGCTATGAAATCCCCAGGCTCGGCTTTCACAAGGCGCTTGTAGCCATTTGGGAGTGCATAAACGCGGCCAATAAATACATCGACTCCGCCGCCCCCTGGAACCTGGCTAAAGATGCGAGCCTGCTGCCCCGGCTTCAGACTGTGATGAGAACTCTTCTGGAGGTAAACAAAGCCGTTGCCGTGCTGATTTCTCCTTTTATGCCTTCGACCTCGGAAAAGATGCTCGAACGGCTTGGAATCGTGAAAAAAACATCGGACTTGAGGCTTGCCGACGATACCACATGGGGCGGACTGCAAGACGGCGCAAAGGTGCTCAAAGGAGAATCGCTCTTTCCACGGGTCGAAACGGCGGGCAAAAAACCGGGAAAACCCTGTAAACAAGGAGCTGGGATGGCTGATGTTAGCCATGAATCAAAAGAGAAAGAAAAAGCGGCAGCCGAAACCGCCGGCCCCATAATCGATATAGACCTCTTCCGGCAGGTTGACCTGCGGGTCGGCCTTATCAGGCAGGCGGAAAAGGTCCCCAAGTCCGACAAACTGGTAAAGCTTATCGTCGATATCGGGGAAGAACGGCAGATCGTGGCCGGCATCGCCAAAACGCATTCACCCGAAGAACTTGTCGGAAAGCAGGTGGTGCTGGTGGCAAATCTTAAGCCTGCAAAGCTCATGGGAATCGAATCCCACGGCATGATCCTCGCCGTACGCGACGGCCCGGACCTAAAACTTGTCGTTCCCGAAGCCGAGGTGTCGCCCGGCGGGAAGATTTCATAAAGAAGAGTGAATAGTGAATAGTGAATAGTGAATAGAAAAAACAAAAGAAAATAAATCCTTCCGGTTCTATCGTTTGGTGAGGAAGAGTGAAGAGTGAAGCGAGAAGGGGAAAACAAGGAGTGTAAACAGAAAGAGCAAAAGAAAATAATTCCTACTGGTTCTAGTGTCCTGAGTTAGAGATCCACTACATAAGTCCCGAGTGCTTAGGCCGTCATTCCGGCGAAGGCCGGAATCCAGTATTTTAAATAAATTTCAGTCACTTCCGGACCCAGGCGAACCCTGCCCCGGAAGTGTCTAGTCCGGGGGCCGCGGTGACGTAGGCGCCAGCTCAATTCCCAGGCTCGAATTATGTTATGAACTTTAGACTCAGGGCACTATCGCTTCGTGAGAGAGGGTGAAATCTTCACTATTCACTATTCACTATTCACTACTCACTATTCACCATTCACTATTCACTGTCTTTAATAGAGGAATCAAAGAAATGAAAGACAGTGCCAGGTATGTCAAAATCGTCGAGTGGTCAGAGGAAGATCATTGCTATGTCGGTAGCGCTCCAGGATTGATATACGGCGGGACCCACGGCAACGACGAAAAAGCGGTCTTTGAAGAACTTTGCCAAGTTGTCGAAGAGGCCGTTGAGCTTTATCGCAAAGACGGCAAACCGCTTCCGCCGGCAACATCAGGCCGTGATTTCGCCAATAAGATGCAACAGGTTGCCTGACCTGGGGCCGGCTCAGCGCTCCATGGGTGAGAAGTGAAGGGTCTTTGATCTGGGGGGAAGATTTCGTGAGGGACCGCAGTATTTACTGTGCGCTGAGCATTCTGCAAATTTCGAAAAACTCAAAAGCGCGGGGGAAAGTTTTCTCACTTTAAAGATGCCCCGCACCCCCCAGGATTTCGGCATCACGCGCATGCGCGTGAGTGCCGAGCGCTCGGCGCTCGCGGCGGTTGGCCGGAGGCCCCCGCCGCAGCGCCACACTAATACATTGTCAACTTAGTTCCGATAGATAAGGATCTCAAGCCCGTCATTCCGGCGGAGGCCGGAATCCAGTGTTTTTAATAAAATTCAATAACTTCTGGACCCCGCCGAACCCTGCCCCGGAAGTGTCTAGTCCGGGGGCCGGGGTGACGAAGGCGTTGGCTCAATTCCCAGGCTTGAATTATGTTATGAATTTTAGACTCAGGACACTAGGGGCTTGTCCTTATATAAGCCTCTTAGAGATTGCGCCGGATTTTGAGACTGATTTAGTCGCGAAGATTGAGCAAAACCGCAGGCGTAGCTGGGCTACCGCCTCGCGGAGCGTCGAGAACTTGGATGTGCCACCGCCGAAAATTTCGACGCTCCGCGAGGCGTGGCGGTCCCACCGCCTACGGACAAGCCCTAAGGCAATCCGCGGTTTGCTCTTGGTATTTCTCTGTGCGTCCTCACAAAAGATCGGACGCGAACTTGAAGCATGTAACATGGGCCGAAATGTTCAACGCGAACCCGAAAGTAGTGAGGGTTCCTCAGTGTCTCTGTGGTGAAGCTTCGCGTGAAACAAGGCATTCTCTCTTTCCGTCCTCCGCTTTTCTCGCTTCCTGCTTCCTGCTTCTCGCTCCGCGTCTCCGCGTCTCCGCGTGAAACAAGGCATTCTCTCTTTCCGTCCTCAGCTTTTCTCGCTTCCTGCTTCCTGCTTCCTGCTTCTCGCTTCGCGCCTTCGCGTCTCCGCGTCTTCGCGTGAAACAAGGCATTCTCTCTTTCCGTCCTCCGCTTTTCTCGCTTCCTGCTTCCTGCTTCTCGCTTCCTGCCTCCGCGTCTCCGCGTCTCCGCGTGAAACCAGGCTTTGTGTCTTTCCGTATTCCGCCCTCCGCCCTCCGTCCTCCGCCCTCCGTCCCCCGTCCTCCGCTTTTCTCGCTTCCTGCCTCCGCGTCTCCGCGTCTCCGCGTTAAACAAGGCATTCTCTCTTTCCGTCCTCCGTCCTCCGTCCTCCGTGTTCTCTGTGCCTCTGTGGTGGATTTGACTCTTATTCTGATTTTTGTACGTTTGCCACTCATAGGCCAGCTTGACTTATGACCCGTTTAAGGACTATATAAGGACTATATAAGGACTATATTTGGTCATATCTTGAAGGAGATGGATCATGAAACTGTCCAGCCAGATTAAACCGATCAGCTATCTCAAGGCGCATGCCGCAGAGATCGTGCGCAGCCTGGGGGAACAGGGAGAACCCCTGGTCATCACCCAGAACGGCCAAGCCAAGGTGGTCATACAGGACATCGAAAGCTACGAGCAAACGCAGGAGACCATGGCGCTGCTGAAAATTCTGGCACTCGGCGCCGGCCAGGTCGAAGAAGGCAAGGTTCAGCGCGCTGCCGATGTCATTAAAGGGCTTCGCGAGCGCAAGAAGGCCCGCTGATGTCATTCCAGGTGTTCCTGACCGACGACGCGGCCCGCGACTTGGAAGATTTGTACGATTACATCGAGCTGCACGATGTGCCGGGCAAAGCGGACCACGTCCTCGAACGGTTTGAAAAGGGCTTCACCAGCCTGTCCGAAAATCCTCAGCGCGGAGCGTACCCGAAGGAATTGCTGGCCATAGGCCTCCGGGAGTACCGCGAGATTCTCGGCAAACCCTATCGCATCATTTACCGGGTCATGGCCGAGAACGTCTACGTTCTAGTGATCGCCGACGGGCGCCGGGATATGCAGGCGCTGTTGCAGCGACGCCTGCTGATGGCATAACTCCTACCTGCCGTTTCTCTTCCGCCCCGATTTTCCTGATCGCGCGGTTCCTGACCTCGCTCGCGGAAAGCAGGAAGCAGGAAGGGCGAAGGCTGAAGTGTGAGGGGTGAAGAGTGAACTCTTCACTATTCACTGTTCACTATTCACTATTCACTGTTCACTGGTTTTATCTGCTCACTGTTCACTATTCACTATTCACCATTCACTATTCACTATTCACTGCCTCTAATGGCCTTCTAAGCACACAAAGTGCCTGTTTTAAGGAAACTAATCTTTAAATAGCGGGATGTTGGCTTGGTCCGACCCCGGCATCGCCTTCAAACCTTATCGCATCATTTACCGGGTTATGGCCGAGAACGTCTACTTTCTTGTGATCGCCGACGGGCGCCGGGATATGCAGGCGCTGCTGCAGCGACGCCTGCTGAAGGCATAACACCTACCTGCCGTTTCTCTTCCGCCCCGATTTTCCTGATCGCACGGTTCCTGACCTCGCTCGCGGGAAGCGGGAAGCACGAAGGGCGAAGAGGAAAAGCAAAAGAAGATAATTCCTTCTGGTTCTACCGCTTCGCGAGGAGCAGTCAAAAATAACTCCTCTTTGTTCTATCGCTTCGCGAGGGGCCGTTACCTTGGTCCGAACCCGTCGCCTTCCATGCCGACATTGGGGACTATGGCTCAATCAAGATCCAAAACTTCACAAATGAAACGCAAGTCTAAACGAGGTGGTGGAAACTCCGGGGTAAATATATAGGAGAGTTGTATGAACTTTGACGGGGTTGCTCATTAGCCTGAACACCGCGCTATGAACGGCCAAGCCAGCGGGCGAAGCCCACTGCCGAAGGTCAGACTCTGTGCGCTAGTTATGCGCGCCTCCTGGAAGTGAAAAGCGCTGCTTAGCAGTTGTGGTCGGATAAAGCCGGGTTCCGATGAGAATTGCAGATTTGCTGCCAGAGACCACTACCGCAGCTTTTCATCTGGTTTATCAGGCAGGCGTGCGAGCTTCGCGTTGATGTCGTCCGTGTCCCACTTGGGTGCGGGGCGACCCTCGCGCATTGCCTCGAACATCTCCATGGTTCGTGGCATCATGACTTCAATGAGTGCATTAACGTCCATGCCATTCGCTATGGTGGGCAAGGATGGGGAACTTCGATCTGGGTTGTTCCCTGTAAAAAATTGATGTCCTCCGCCGCCCTTGTGGAGACCGTTTCTTCTGTGGCGCCACGTGACAATGCAGCGTGGCCCGACCGAGCCATCCCGGATGCCATTATGGACTTCGTTGTTTAGGCCCGCAAGATGCGCAGTTACAGTGTTTGTCGTTACCTGACCCCGGTCGTGAGCCTTCACTATACGAAGCAGGCTACGCATCCACCTCTTATCTCCAATTAGGTAGAGAGCGCCCGAGCCCGCCACACTCAAACGTGGGGTCCTAGGGACTGCACGAGCTGGTCTGTCGACGACGTGCCGGGTATAGCGAAACCAGAAATTCTTGCGATCAGGTGCAAACACCATATCGATAGTGTAAAGCCTGACTTCGTCGCCCAGAAAAGCTGGAACGACCATGTTGTGAGCGGGAACGGTTTGACCAGCAATGCGGGCCATGTGTCTGGGAAACTGACGCTTCATCGCATCCGCCAGTACACTGAGGGATTGCTCAAGGGAAAGGTTTCGGCCGCGAAGCACTGAACTCATCCAATCGGCCGGCTCCGTTCCAGCAGATGTAGCCCCTAGGCCGGCATATCCAAGAATGGCCACGCCATCCAGTGTTTCGAGGAACATGACTTTACGAGCATCGTCTCGAAGCACGCGCCCCCTAGAAGTGAGACGGCGATCTGCGAGAAGCCAGATTGTTTCTGGCCCGTTTACCGTGACAACAAGCGTCATAACAACTGAATCCTCTCCTTTCTCGGTCGCTACTCACAAGCAGCATACCAATAGTTTGATCCATAAAATCCGACTACTTGTTTCCTGTACGCATAAGATGCCTCCGGTTTTCGTAGCAGATATCTAATCGCCATGTGCATTCCATGACTTGCAAGTGGCTCAGCGATTTGTTTCGGCATGTTATGCAGATCGGCATGGACAAAAATTTTTAGGGTAAGTGTACAGTCTAGCACGCTGGTGTCAACCATGGGATTGTCATCTTCTTCTTTTTCATGAGATCTTGCCAACTCCTGAAGTCCTATCTGGCAAGACAATCAAAGAATACATGATTTGGAGAAGTTGAGGTTTCAGCACTCACTAATGTCCGCCGGTGAGCGGGACGAAGGCGACCGGCAGCGCCCGCCTCGTTTTGATCTTTCCGTCCTCTTGCTTTTCGAGCAACATCAATTGTTGGGCGGCATCTGGTTTGCTGACTGGAATCACCATCCTTCCCCCCGGCTTGAGCTGTTCGATCAAGGGGAGCGGCATGTTGTTCCCGGCGGCGGTCACAATGATCCGGTCAAAGGGGGCTTTTTCCTTCCAACCGCTATAGCCATCCCCGATGCGGACCTCGACATTCATGTAACCGAGCCGCTTTAGCCGCGCTTGCGCTTCTTTCCCGAGCTCTTCCACGATCTCTATTGTATAGACCTCTTTCACACACTCTGCGAGGACTGCGGCCTGGTATCCGGAACCTGTACCAACCTCAAGCACGGTATGCCCCTTTTCCAAGTCCAGCAAATCAGTCATGACAGCCACGATATAAGGCTGCGAGACCGTCTGCCCGTGGCCGATCGGCAAGGGCCTGTTGTCGTATGCAAAGGATCTGAGGTTTTCGCTGACAAATTCATGGCGCGGGACTTTCCGAATGGCGTCAAGTACGCGGGGGTTTACGGTATCACGGCCGACCAGAGAGGCTAAGCTCAGGGCGGTGGCCTCTATCTCCTTTATAAGTGCTTCGCGAGGCTGGGCGTATGGGTCATCATCGACGGCGGCGCTTAAACCCGGCAGCATGCAATGCATGCCAAAAGCGAGCACAGCCGCCAGGAAAAGAAGTTTTGAGTGCAAGTGACCAGGATTTCTCATTGGTATTCCATCCATGGATTCTTTTAAAACCACGTCCGCGCCGTGATCTCTGGTCGACAACGCTTCATTTCCCACAAACTGATAAACGCCGCGGGTTGCCAGGATAACAGGAGTATCCTGGCCACGCAGTACTCAAATCTCTGTCAGGCGTAATTTAACATATTCAATCCAGCTTGCCACGCTACGTAATAAACCCCAGGAGTCGGCACTTTCCATGTTTTATGGAGAGTTTATGTTTCTTGCCAATCCTTAAATCCAATCGAACCACGCATTCACAGAACATATGATCCGCAAAGTGTGAGATTTGGGCACCCTGTTCCGTAACCTTTATGACGGACGGGCCAAGCCAATTACCCAAATAAGCAGCCAAAAGATTGAAAAAAGGGGCGGCTTTTGGTCTTAGAAGGTCAATTTTAACGGTGAAATGGGCGAGGGATTCAGGCATTCAGGGTGAGGGGTGAACCGAAAAAGCAAAAGAAAATAATTCCTTCCGGTTCTATCGCTTCGCAAGGAAGATTTAGCAGTGAGCAGTTAAAAATAACCCCTCCTGGTTCTATAGCTTCGCGAGGAGATGTTACCTTGGCCCGATCCCGGAGCTCCCCACCGCAGCTCCGCAGCTCCAAAATTGAGCAACAAGACCCTCGCCGGCAAGCCCTAAATAATATAAAGTTCTGACTCGGTTATTCCTTTGATTTTCTGACCGTGAGGAGAACGCCTATGTCTCAACAAGAGAGAAAAAAGAAGGGAGCGTTAGATCAACTCGATTATGATGTCCCATTTTATTCCAATACCCCCGATAACACACACTGCTTCCAGGCTTCTCTTAGGATGGTATTAAAACACTTTTGGCCCATACGAGACTTCACCTGGCACGAGTTGGACACCATCTCTGCCAAAGTCCCGTCTTTATGGACTTGGCCAACAGCCGCACTACTGTGGTTACAGAATCAAGGATTTGAGATCAGGAATATAGAGATTTTTGATTTGCATAGATTCTCCCGGGAAGGTGAGAGATACTTGCTTGAATTCTGCGGCCAAGAAGTTGGACAATCTCAGATTGAGCACTGCATTGTAAGCCAGGAGCAAAAGCTTGCAGGTGAGTTAATTAAGCTGGCCACTGTCGAACAGCGAATTCCGACACAAGAGGACGTCAAAGACTGCCTAAGGCTGGGCTATTTGATAATAGCCAACGTGAACTCCTGTATTCTAAACGGTGAAAGTGGGTATTCCGGACATTTTATTGTGATCAAGGGATATAATGACGTTAGCTTTGTTGTCCACGATCCTGGCCTGCCACCCATGGACAATGCGAAAGTTCCATTTTCTCTATTTGAAAGAGCTTGGGCATACCCTGACGCAAACCAACGAAACATATCGGGTATTCGGCTACTGCGCACGGGGTCGGGCCAAGCCAATTACCCAAATAAGCAGCCAAAAGATTGAAAGAGGCGGCGGGTTTTGCTTACACACTTGATCAAAGAATCAACCGTATTGCTCATGACCAAATGGTCGGTTAGAATAGTTTCCGAATGGATACTGGAATGCCAACAGACGCAATAACGGGATCATTACCGCGAAACGCACAAACGCCGGCTGACGTAGCGGTGGTAATTCCAACGGTGCTTCGCCCGTCGTTGTTGCGCGCCGTACGCTCGGTCTTCGATCAAAGTCTGGCGGGACACATCCAGATTTTGATCGGGATCGACCAACGCCAGGGGGATGCCGCCCTACTGGATACCCTGTCCCGCGAATGCCCGGCTAACGTCACCCTCACCATACTTGACCTCGGTTATTCAACCTCACGTCGACATGGCGGTTTTTACGCCAATTACTATAGCGGCGCCCTTAGAACCATTTTGAGCTATGCAGCCAACAGCAAATACGTCGCCTATCTGGACGACGACGACTGGTGGGGACGTCAACATCTATCCAGCCTGCTTTCAGCGATCGCTCACAAGGACTGGGCGTTTTCATACCGCTGGATGGTCGACCGTGAAACGGGATGGCCAATCTGCCGGGACGAATGGGATTCGATGGGGCCGGAGGCCGGTATCAATGAGCAGCGTTTCGGCGGTTTCGTCAGCCCCAGCAACCTATTGCTCAACAAGGATGCCTGCCATTTCATCCTGCCTTACTGGTCACAGTCGCCCTTTGCCGACGGTACCGGCGAGGACCGCCTTGTATTCCGCGAACTGTTGAAACATCCATTATGGGCCGCCACCGGCAAATACACCTGTTATTACGAAATACCCCGTGAAGTCCAGGAGCACCTCCACCATGCATGTGAATTTGCCGCTCGCCACATCAGTTGGATGAGTAACCGAACCCAAATCGACACCATCGTCCAACTGTCAGAAGAGGCATCGGCCGCCTTTAAGCGCCACGACATCGACGCCGCTATTGCCAACTGCCGGCGCGCCTTAGCCTTGAATCCCCACCACGCTGAGGTACTATATTGTTTGGCTCTTGCGCAATGGCGGACAGGGAACATGTCCGAAGCGTTTTCTCACATTGCCCATGCCATGGAGGTAAACGACCACGACCCAAATATCATCGCCCTATGGACAGAAATTACCGAGGCCCGCCAAACCGATATGGCGTCTAATCCCTCTAAGGGCAGCATTAGGGATTTAGGGATTTAGGGAGAGCCTCTTGCAAAAGTCCTTCAACGTCATTCCGGCGGGGCCTGTCCCGGAAGTGTCCAGTCCGGGAGCCGGAATCCAGGTTTTTCAAGGTCCACTGGACCGCGGATGTCACCGGAGTGACGGTTTTGTTGAGTTCTGCAATAGGCTCGGGATTCAGGGATTCAGGGATTCAGGGATTTTTCAATTCCCTAATTGATCGATTTTGCTTCCTGCTCCCCGCTTCCCGCTTCCCACTCCCACGCTACGTATATTCCGCTCACTCTGCCCATCCAGGACCTTCCGGATGATTCTTGAAAACTCATGAATACCCATGGGCTTCAACACAAAGGCGCTAACGCCCATTTCCCCGGCATGTTCCTCCTTTGCCTTATTGTTCGATCCGGTATAGACGATTACCGGCATCCCGGGGCGAATACGCCTCAGCCTCAGGGCCAGCTCATCGCCCGTCATATGCGGCATAGTATAATCGGTGATTACCAGGTCGAAGTTTTCCGGCTTGCGGCGGAAGGTCTGAAGGGCCCGCGCGCTCGATGTCTCAACGACTACCGTGTAGCCGAGATGCTCGAGCATGTCCTTGACGACATGGGTGGCTGTCTCTTCATCGTCGACAAACAGGATCCGCTCTTCACCGCGCATTATCTCCGTCTGCATCTCGCATCGAGAGGAAATCGCCGCTTGCATGGCAGGAAAGTAGATCCTGAAGGTGGTCCCTTCTCCCGGCACAGAGCGAACATCGATTGCCCCTTTGTGGCTTTTCACTATACCGTGCACGACCGCCAGTCCCATCCCGGTTCCTTCGTCGACTTCCTTGGTGGTAAAGAAAGGATCGAAGATGTGCTCCAGGGTGGATTCATCCATTCCGTGGCCGGTATCCGACACAGTAAGTTCCAGATAAACTCCTGGAGTCAGATCCGGAAATTGGTTTACCATTTCGCTATCCAGGCAAGCATCATCCAGGCTCACGGAGAGCCTTCCGCCCTTTTCCCGCATAGCATGGGCCGCGTTGGTGCATAGGTTGAGCATTATTTGGTGGATCTGGGTCGGGTCAGCCAGGACCAGCCTTTTGCTCTGGATCGAGCGTTGAATCTCTATGGTGGACGGAAGGGCCGCGCGAAGCAGCGCCAGGGATTCTGTGACTATTTGGGCTATTTCCAGGGGTTTGGGTTCCTGCGGGACCTGGCGGCTGAACAGAAGGATCTGCTTTATGAGATCTGCGGCCCTCTCGGCCCCTTTGATTATCTGCAGCAGAGTGCTCCCCGTTCTGAAGTCATCGGGGAAATGCAGCATCAACTCGGCATAACTCAATATAGGCATGAGAATATTGTTGAAATCGTGAGCTATGCCACCGGCAAGGGTCCCTATCGCCTCCAATCTGCCGGACCTCTGGAGGCGGGCTTCGAGCTCCTTCTTATCTCTTTCTGCCTGCCTCAGAGCTGAAATGTCGCGGTTGTAGATAACCGATCCGACAAAATTACCCTGCTCCCCGTAGATCGCTTTTTCCTTTCTCCACACCGGAATTATCGTTCCACTGCCCCGCTCCAGCTCGAATTCGCCTTCAAGATAGCCATCAGACTTGAGCCCTGCGCACATGTTCTCGTAGGTCTCCCGGCTCCTTGCCGATAAGAAATCGGAGGTATGCCTGCCGATAATTTGCTCCCGCCCGTATTCGCTCAGTATTTCATAGGCCCTGTTGCAGTCGACGATCCGCCCGCTCGAGTCCAACACTTCGACGCCGTCCGGGGCCGCCTCGAACAAAATCTTGTAATTCTCCCTGCTTTCAAGAGACCTGCTTATTTCCCTTATCATCTTGTACATTTCATGGCTCTCAAGCGCATTGGAACTGTTGAGCAAGATGATGGAAAGAAGTGACAGGGCCAGATCGGGGGTATCTACCCCGGACTTGCCCGCCAGCCCCATGAACATTCCGCGAATCCTGGAACTGGTGGCCATCACATGCAGGACTATATAGCCATCTTCAGTCTTTGAAGGGACAGTGACCGGTTTCTTGTTGCGCAGGGCCCAGGCAAAAGTGCCTTCATCGACCAAACGGCTGAACTCATCCTGGAAGGCATCGCTGTAGCGTTCCGGCTGAACGCTCGCGGGATAAAATTCGTTGCTCTCATCCTCGATCAAATAAAAAACGGTGGCTTTAAAGCGGACCAGCCTGTCTATGCGGGCCCTGGTCTCATCCAGAATTACCGCGGGATCTTCAAGGTTATTGATGTTTTGCTGAAAATCCCCCAGGGTTGCAGCCATTTCTATGGCATCCAGGGCAAACCTGTTGACCTCGTCCAGGAATTCCACCCGTTTTCTCAGATACTCCAATTCTGCGTATAGCCCCTGTTCGACCATATCCACTCTCGATTAAACCTCGCTGTCTCTAAAGAGGTCATGGACAACGGCTTCCCGCTGAACTTCCAATTGTTCGAGCACTCTCGGCAAGATCCTTGTCGAGAGACCAACACACTCCCACGCCGCCTCGCTCAATTGCGGAACGAACCGCTCTCCGCTCGATCCCTTCTCAACCGCGTTGCATATGACATCGGCCAGGTGCACTATCGATGGTTCGAGCGGGTCTCTGTATAGCTGCGGTGCATGGTGATACTTCACAGCGACTTCCAGCGAGACCGGCAACTGCCATCTTTTCAGAAGAAGTCCGCCCACCTCGGCGTGGTCACAACCAAAGACCTCGCTTTCCGCCATATAGAGCAGCTTTTGGCTGCGCTCTGCCTCGACGAGAGCCGCTCTTGCCGCGACAGGCAAATGGCTGTACAAAACCAGCCGCCCTATATCGTGAAGCAACCCGCCAAGGAACAAACGCTCGGTGTTTTGAATGTTTTTGAAGGCCCCGATGATCCGCGAAACAATCCCACAGCTGATGCTGTGATCCAGAAAGGACCTCATGTCGACAAGCTCGGAGGGAATATTCTCGAAGAAGGTGACCAGCTTTACGCCAGTGGCCAGAGTGCTCAACTGGTTCGTGCCCAAAACCAGCACCGCCCGGTAAAGCGTATCTATCTGGGATGGGAAGCCATAGAATGCGCTGTTTACAACCTTCAAAATTTTGGCCGAAAGGCTGACGTCCTTCCCGATCACGTCGACGATTTGTTTCGGTAACCTGCTAGGATTTTTAATGATTTCCATCATTTCAAACATGATGACGGGCAAGGCCGGAAGAGAGACTATATTCTGGACGAAACGGACGGGATCTATCCTGTGACTTCCCTGGGCGCCGTCGTTCTTGTCCCACTCCGGCTCCTCATCGTTGTCCAGGCATGCACGCGGCTGCGAAAGCCCATTGTCCCGGCAAAGTCTTTCGGCCGTTTGAAGAACGCAGAGCTGAAATAACTTGTAATTCGCCGGATGTTCGAGGTCGCTGTGCAAAAACCTGCGGCGGACGAGTTCTTCGGCGGTCTTCAGCAGGGCGGGGTCCAGGTTCACAAGAGCGTCTTCATCAGGATCCCTGGAAGACTCGCCTTCGATATCCGCTTCGAGGATCCCCCAAGTCCTAAAGAGCCTCAGATGGCCTTCGGTCAACTTCAACCCCTTGGCCGCAAGCAGTCGCCCACAGAGGTCTTTGACATGATTTGCCAGAACCATGTCTTTTTCCAACTGATCGAGGCTAATCAGGCCCACTTTTTCACCCTGCTTTTGATTGACGATTTACCGCTTCCTGTCCACAAGTGCCCACGGTTTCTCTGCACATTAATCGGCGGGATTTTTGTATACCTTTAGCAGAATCAGATGGGACATATTCTTTTAGTGGGTTATTGACAAACGAGCTAAACCAAAAGAGGAGGTATGCAGGCCAATTTCTTAATTCTTACCCGCACAGTTGTGAGTTAGGATTGGCCGCTAATACCTGTTATTTGAAAGCCTAATCGTCAAGTTCATAAATAGGAAAGCCAAAGCCATATTGGGATAAAGAGAAGAAAAAATGGCGGCCCAAGGTGACGAGGAGCGGCCACTGGAAGCAGCAATTCTTTTAACTGAAAGCGGAAGGTGACGGAGTGGAAAATAAAGGTTCTTCCGGCAAATGCGGCCCTTTGTAGTTTGCGTTTTTGCCCCAAGGGGCTGCATAGGGCAGCCCCTTCAGTGCAGAAAGTCAAAAAGCCTCCACAGGGCGAGTTCACAGCAGACAGATACTGTCCTTTCTCTTCTTGCACGTATTCATTAGCCGGATGAACCAACGTTTTTCGGGAAAAGAGCAGGTCGTCTTTCCCCGAAATCATGCAAAAGAGCCTTTGTCATCCACTGAATACTCCGGCCCACTATTTCCCGCCTGCCGCTATTTCCCGAGCATCTTGGCTTTGAGATCTTTCTGAACAGGCTTGTCTCCGAGCCATATTCCGTATAGGGCCTTTTTGAAATCCAACCCTTCGATCACGGATGAAGCTTTACCATTTACGGATGCCTCTACGCCCTTACCCGGGACATAGGCGAAGTCATAGACATCGTGGTCGCGAAGCCCCTTGAATGTACCGACAAAGGCATCGATCTTTGCTTTGAGCGGGGCTATGTCGCCTGTTGCGGATTCCTTAAAAGCTTCTATAATACCACTTTTCATGTTGTCTTCGGTGACCATGAATGAAGTGATCTGAATCTTGACGTCCATAGGCTCGTCTGCAGCAACAATGCCTGCCGCATCAGCGCTTTTCTGCTTAAGATAAAGGGCTACAGCGTACACGTCAAAACCCATTGAGCTTCGCTGGCCTCCGCCGTTGAAGGTAAGCTCCTGCCCGTTGGCCTGCACTTTATCAGGAAGTTTCACACCGTTGACATCGGCGGCAAATGCCGGCGCAGCCAGAAAAAACACGGCAAATATCACGACAATAGCTTTCCTCAAAATCATAAAATCCTCCTTTTCCTTTTTGCAGAGATTAGCGGTCATTGCATAAGCGCCTTAACAACAAAAAGGTTCACTATTCAGTAGCAAGAACCTCAGTTGCCTATATTCTCTTCCCTCATTAAGGGCTGCCTCTAAATAACACATGGTGAACCTGTGCAGACACGGTCTTTAACCGAGATCATCCGTAGAGTCATCTTACGTTACTCAACGCAGGCGTAAGCGTGGCTGAGCACCACGCCGCGGCCGGTGCGCGAACGGATAAGGTAGCGGCCGCCCTTATCCTTCCATCCCTCCGTGACAAGAGTGTCGCCGGGATAGACCACTCCCGAAAAACGGGCACTGAACTCCTTGAAGCGGGCCGCATCTCCATCGCAGGCGTTTAGGACTATGGCCTTGGCTGCGTAGCCGTAAGTGCACAGACCATGCAAAATAGGGCGGAGAAAACCGCCCATCCCGGCAAAATTTGGGTCCACGTGAAGGGGGTTGAGATCGCCGTTCAGGCGGTAGAGCGCCGCCTGGTTTTCCGGAATGTAATATGAGGCTGCAAAATCGGGCTGGGGCCCTTCGGGAGTCTCAAGCGCTTCGCCCCTGGGTCCGGGGTCCCCACCGAAGCCCCCGGCGCCCACATAAAAAATGGCGTGTTCGACCTCGGCCAAAAGCTCGCCCGTTTCGGTCATGACCTTCAGTATCCAGATAATCAGCGCCCCTTTGACCTTGTCGTAAATATTTGTGACTTCTCCTTCAACGAAGACTTTCCCCCCGGGTGGAATCTCGCGATGCAGTCTTACCGCTTCCTCTCCGTGAATAAACCTGGAAAGATCGACCTTGAGGTCCTTAAAGAGTTCAATAAACACGCCGATGCCCATGACGGTGGCAAAGCTCGGAAAGACCTTCAGCCCGCCTTCGGCATTCTCGTAAATAAATGGGAGTTCCGTTGTCTGCGCCCCGATACTGAGCGCATATACGACAACGTCTTTCCACGTGTACTCAAATGGGATAGGGCCGCATTTCCTGCCAATCAGGCCCAGATCAATCATGCATGCCTCCTGAGTCCCGTCCATCTCGTTAAGATAAACTTATATAATACCTTGTTCGAAAAAAATGCGCCTGACATGATGAGAAAAAGGACTGAGTACTGAGGACCTCCGGCCCGGCGCTGGGCAATCTTGAAGTGGTGTTTCGCCGGGTTGTACGCGCCACGGAGGACTGAGCAAAAGCGGCAACCATGCAGAAGGAATAGACATTAAACGTGGAGCGTTTGAAGGCAAGCGAAATGTTAAGCAAATCAGAAAGTCAAGCTGCAATCGTGTCAAGGTCTCTCTCAGTCCTCAGGGAGCGAAGCGTAGTTAAGTCCTCCGTCCTGATAGCGAAGCGCGTGGCGCGGAGGCCGACCGCTCATCCTCAACAGCCCGCCCACCCGCCCGCGAGACGGGGCGGGGGCGGGAGGCCTCCTCGAAAGTCCTGCCTAAGAGGCTTATTTACGGACAGGCCCTTATTTGGCGACCACGCTGGCCGGCAGTTTCCTGGTCAGGATGTCTACTGCCTCTTCCACCATCTCCTCCACAACCTGCCGCGCGGGCTTGATATCGTGGATCAGCCCGGATACCTGCCCGGCGAGACCACCGATATAGTCGGTCTGCCCGGTCTTGACGAAGCCCCAAAGGAGCGCAGAAGAAAGTAAGACCTGAGTGGGGAACGGAAGGGGATCAAGACCCGATTCTTCCCATAACCTGTGATACCCGTTCAAGCTGGCTCGCAGGGTCTTACCGGTATAAGCGGTGCTGACACGGGTATCCTCATCGGTTGAATCCAAAATTCGTTGCTTGTTGGCGTCTAATGCGCCCCCTTCATTAGTTGCCAGAAAACGCGTGCCAACCCAAACGCCTATGCAGCCAATGGCCAATGACGCCGCAAGGCCCCGGCCGTCTCCGATACCGCCTGCGGCCAGGATCGGTACGGGGGCCGCAGCATCTATGGCCTGGGGCAGCAGGGCCATCGTCCCAATCCTTCCGGTATGACCTCCCCCTTCATGTCCCTGGGCCACAATGAGATCCAGGCCCGATTCAGCCATGCGGCGGGCATTTTTGGAATTGCCCGTAATCCCGAGCACCTTCATTCCGACTGAATGAGCTTCCTGCAACATGAAGCCGGGGTTCCCAAGACCTGCGCAAAAAAGAGGGACCTTTTCCTCTATGCATACCTGGATGGATTCTTTTGGACGGTTGGTGGTGGAATTCAATTTTATCATGACATCAACATCAGGGAGCCCCATCTCGGCCCTCACTTTCCTGATCCACTCCCGATGCGGCTCCGGAAGCCTCTTGAGCACCTCGCTCAGAGGCATCTCTTTTACGCCGCCGCTCGATTCAGGCGCCACACTTTTGGGCAGAAGAAGATCCACGCCAAACGGTTTGTCCGTCTGCGCCTTTATCTCCCGAATGGCATCACGGAGTTGCTCCACCGTAAAGCCGCTTCCTCCAAGGACCCCGAGCCCTCCAGCCTCAGACACGGCTACAACCAGTTCCACAGGAGCCCCGGTCTTTTCACCTATCAGCGTGGGGCCCATTCCTGCGCTTAAAATTGGATATTCGATCCCCAACATGTCGCAAAGCTTTGTTTTCAGCGTTCGCTTTCCCATTATTGTCTCCTTCCATCAATAGAATACCATTCAGTAGGGAGTAGGAATCCAAATTCCCTTTCAGCTAAACAGTTTGGTCCCCTGCCCTGTATCGACTGATTCACCGCTCAGTCATCGCCAAAGAATTTCATTTGGAAAATAAATATTCTTTGCAATGATTCGACTATCATGTTAGATTGATCTTGTCAAGACCGGCATACTATTTATCTCACCACTTCATCGTTATTGAACAGGATTCACATTCCATGCAGTCAGTCAGCGGTCACACAAGCCATGACGTTGAACCGGGCCAGCGAAACGGAACCGCTTCGCAGACAAGATGCAAGATCCTGGCGGCAGCCGAAGAAGTTATGTCGCAGAAGGGCTTTGCCGGTTCGTCCATTTCTGAGATAGCTCGTAAGGCCAGTGTGACTGATTCTGTTATTTACCAATATTTTAAGGGCAAACAAGATCTTCTTTTCTCGGTGCCCGGCGAAAAATTGAAAAATCAGTTGGCCCTTTTGCAAGAGCATCTCGCAGGGATCCCGGACGTGCAGAGCCAACTGCAAAAGGTCATATGGCTCCAACTCCGATACCATGACGCCCACAGTGGTTATGCCCGATTGCTCCTTATGGAATGCCGGTCTTTTAAGGAGTTTTATTCCAGTCCCGCCTATGAGATCCTGCGCGAATACACCCGTATAGTGTCTTCAATATTGGCTCGGGGGGTCAAAGAAGGAAGATTTCGCATGGATGCCCCCATTCGGCTTATGCGTGACGTGATCCTGGGGACCCTGGACATGGCAACCGTAAGCTCCCTGACAATCGCCGAAGTGGAGTCGGGAGAGTCGGATTTCGAAGACGTGGTGAATCTGGTGGATTCGATGATCGTGACGAACAGTCCGCCGGAAAGCCTGCGGGTAAACCGTTTGGATGCCATAATCGACGCTGCGAAGGAAGTCTTCGCCGAAAAAGATTTCGCCAAGGCTACCATATCCGAAATTGCCGGTCTGGCGGGCGTAGCGGATGGGACAATTTACGAGTATTTCCAAAGCAAGGAAGACATTCTTCTTTCCATAGCCGCAAATCAACTCGGCTCCTATCTGGACGAGGCCTCCGGCGCATGCGCTGTCAAGGGCCCGGATCGCAAGCTTCGCAGACTGATCAAGCACCATTTTTCCAGTTTCTTGAGCGACCGGAAGTTTCTGAAAGTGTTTCTTCTGCGACTCCACACAAATGACAGGTTCCACAGGTCCAAGGCCTTTGAAATATTCCGCAGCTACTGCCAATTAATCGAGGATGTTGTAGAGGAGGGCAAAGCCACCGGTGTTTTTCGCGGCACGGTCAATTCCAGGGTTTTCCGCAACATGTTTCTCGGGGCCTTTAGCCATATGGCCATGCGATGGCTGGTATTACGCGAATCGGCTCGCGTGGATAAGATGGAGGAGATCGAGCAGGTAACCAGGCTTCTCACCTCAGCGGTCATGGCGAACCCTGCTCACCTAAGAACTCAATAAGGATGCAAGAGCGCGTTGCAGGGCCAAGAGCGGCAGATGCCGGCGATCGGGCCCGGCGAAAGGAGTTGAGAGGATGAAAACCGACTTCGAGAATGTTAAAGTAGAAGTTCACGATGGCGTGGTAGTGCTTTTCATGAACAATCCGCCGGTAAACCAGCTCTCGGGGAACTTCGTGATGGAGTTGGCCGAGGCTATCTCCGGCGGCTTCCAGGACTCGGACATCAAGGCCATCGTGCTCACGGGCACCGGCAAAAACTTCATAGCAGGCGCGGATCTAAAGGAAGTTTACAAAGTGAAGGAAAAAGAGAGCCTGCTGCCCAGAGTGAGGTCCATGTCAGGCTTTCTCAACCAGATCGAGATGGGCCCAAAGCCTGTGATTGCAGCCATCAATGGTAATGCGCTGGGAGGAGGCCTCGAAATCGCAATGGCATGTCATTACAGGGTCGCTGCCAAAGGCGTCCAACTGGGGCAACCGGAGGTCCAGGTCGGGCTTATTCCGGGTGCGGGAGGCACTCAGCGCCTGCCTCGGCTCATTGGGCTCGCCAATGCCCTGGAGATGATGACCGCCGGAAACCCGATCGACGCCGAAAGGGGCCTGTCCAGACGGCTCATCGATGAGATGGTGGATGCAGAGAGTCTTGTGCCGGCTGCCCTGGGGGCAGCGAACAAATTTATCTCAGGCGCAATCTCGCTTGATAGTAAGCGAACCCGCAACAGGTACAATCGGCTTCCAAGCGCGGCCGAGTTAAAGGCGATGGCGAACGGCGCCAAATTCATTGCCATGTCGAAAGCCAAAGGATACCTGGCGCCATTCAAAGTGATCGAAGCCGTAGAAAAGGGGTTGTCGTTCGACATAGAAGCCGATATTTGTCAAGAGGGCGATCTGTTTTGCGATTGCGCGGTTTCGGATGTGGCCAAGAACCTGATCGGCATATTCCTCAATACCAGGGCCGCCGGACGGCTGCCACGAATTGAGGGCGTTAAACCGGCCCCGATCAAAAAAGTCGTTATGCTCGGCGGCGGAGTCATGGGGTCGGGGATCGTGAACGTTTTACTTAGAGGTGGCTTTGACACGACCCTGTGGGACATCAACCGGGAAGCTTTGGATAAAGGCGTCGCTTCGGTCAGGAAGACCTTCGACTACCCCGTCAAGCAGAAAAAGATGACCCAGGCTGATGTGGATTCAATGCTGGACAAGCGGTTGAAAACGACCACGTTACTGGAGGACGCCAAAGACGCGGACCTGGTGATCGAGGCCGTGCTAGAGGAGATGAGCGTAAAGCAGGGGGTGTGGAAAAAGCTCGATGAGATCTGCCGGCCCGAAACAATATTTGCCACCAATACTTCAGCTTTGCCGATTACCGAAATAGCTTCAGTGCTCAAAGATCCCGGGCGAATGATCGGCCTGCACTTCTTTAATCCGGCCAACCGCATGCAACTCCTCGAGATCATTTGTGCGCAGAAGACTTCCGACCAGACCCTGGCGACATCGGTGTCCTTCGCACGCGCCATCAAGAAAATACCCATCGTAGTCAATGATGCGCCGGGTTTTTACGTGTCGAGGCAGCTTGGAGGTCTTTTTGGCGCGTCTGTGTATTTGGTGGCGGACGGCGTGGACTCAAATCAAGTGGAAAGGGTAATGAAGAACTTCGGCATGCCCATGGGCCCCGCTGAGCTTTCCGATCTGACGGGTATCGACATCAACTATCGCGTAAACAAGACTTTTGAGAAAAGACTCGGTGACAGGTACAAGATCCACCCGCTTACCGAGCTTGTCTATCAAACGGGTTGCTACGGAAGAAAAACCGGTGCGGGTTACATGGATTACAGCGGCGCTAAGCCTGTACCAAACAGCAGGGTTGTGGAGGTCGTACAAAACTATCTAAGCGCCGGCGGTGTTTCGCCCAAAAAGGTCTCCGACCAGGAGATAGTGGATGCTATGCTTGCCCTCGCAATAAATGAGGCTGCGCTCATGATGGAACAGGGAGTTTGCGACAGGCCGCAGGACATGGACCTGGCAATGATCTACGGCGCCGGATTTCCTCCCTACAGGGGCGGCATATTGCGCTATGCAGACAAGTGGGGCGTCGCCAACGTGCACGGCAAGCTGGTTGAGCTGGAGAAGCATTACGGGGCTAGGTTCCAGCCCGCAAATGTACTCAAAGCGATGGCCGAATCCGGTAAGAGCTTTTACCCGGCCTAGATCCGGAAACACAGGATGAGACACTTGCAGTTTCCAAAAATATAACCGTAAAGGAGACACTCAAATGAGAGAAGTAGTCATTGCAGGATACCTCAGGACCGCTCAATCACGTTGCCGGCCCAAAGACCCGGCTAGAGACGTATTTGCCAAAATGAGGGCCGATGAGCTTTTGGCCAAGCTACTCCCCGAACTGGCCCGCAGAACGGGGATTCAACCCGGCGAAATCGAAGACTTCATCGTAGGGTGCGCCACCGCTGTTGGCGAACAATGGGCCTACGGAGGCCGTTTCCCGATTTTTTTGGCCAACTTCCCCAAAACCGTCGCAGCCAAATTCGTAGACCAGCAGTGCGGTTCTTCCATGGCCGCCATTCATATGGGCTATCTCGAAATTGCCACCAATAACGCGGACATCGTCATGGTAGGAGGAATGGAGCACATGACGAGGATACCCATGGGGCAGGCGACGACAGAAGGTGGATTGATTTCTCCGAACCTTGCCCTCTTCTCGGCCCCGGATTACTTGCACTGGGACATGATGACAACCATGAACATGGGACTTACCGCTCAAAAGCTGCTCGTTCAATCCGGCCTGGCCAGGGACGATATGGATAAATGGGCCCTGCGGTCTCACCAACTGGCTGCAAAGGCCCAATCGGAGGGTTTTTTTGATGGTGAGATATTGCCCATTGAGGCGGTGCAGGCAGACGGGTCCGTCATTACCGTAAAAACGGACCAGGCGGTGCGAGCGGACACGACGCTCGAAGGTCTGGCAAAACTGTCTCCGGCCTACAGGAAAGACCACCAGATTACGGCGGGCAATTCATCGCCCCTTAACGCGGCGGCCTCATCGATGATATTGATGTCCAAGGAGACTGCACAGGCAAAAGGCATCAAGCCTCTGGCCGCCATAAAGTCCATCGGGTTCGCGGGTGTGGACCCCACCGTAATGGGCTGCGGACCAGTGCCCGCCAGCCAAAAGGCCCTTAAAAAGGCGGGGCTGCAAGCCAAAGACGTCGATTACTGGGAGATCAACGAAGCATTCTCCATTGTGGCCCTTAACTGCATCAAAGAACTGGGGCTCGATCCGGACAAGGTCAACGTGATGGGCGGCGCAATCGCCATTGGGCATGCCCTTGGGGCCACAGGTATTCGACTCGTTGGAACTCTGGCACGCGTACTGGAGAACAGGGGCGGGCGCTATGGGTGCGCTAACGCCTGTGTGGGTGGAGGCCAGGGCGTGGCCACGATCATAGAAAGACTTTAATTACCCGATCCGGCAGGAGGCAAAATGAGAACGAAGCAACAGCACATCCAGAGTCTGGGCAAGATGAAGCGTAATATCTATTTCAACGGCGATCTCATCGACCGCACAGACGAGATACAGATGGCATGCCTCGATACCATAGGGACCACGTACGATGAGGCGGCCAAGCCGGAAAACCAAGCCCTGCTGACCGCAGTCTCTCATCTCACGGGTGAGAGGATCAACCGTTTTACTCACGTTCATCAGAACCCGGATGACCTGCACAAAAAGCAGGACATGACCCGCCAGCTATGCCACAAGGTGGGCGGCTGCATCCAGCGCTGCATGGGAACCGACGCCACTAACGCCATTTACAACGTTTCATACGAAGCGGACAAGGTCAACAGCGGCGCCACCGAGTACCATGAGAACTTCAAGAAGTGGCTGATGCGTTTTCAGACCGAGGACTTAATTGGCTGTGCCGCTCAGACAGACGTAAAGGGCGACAGGTTGCTGCGGCCCGCCGAGCAGCCGAATCCCGACGCATATGTGCGTATCAAAGAGAGGCTCAAGGACGGCATAGTGGTCAGCGGATGCAAGGTCCACATCTCAGAGGCCTCCGTGGCGGACGAGGTGCTCGTGGTTCCCACCAGGGCATTGAGGCCCGAAGATAAAGACTACGCCGTGGCCTTTGCCGTTCCCGGAGACTGGGACGGCCTGAAGCAGGTAATGACCGCTCATAACTTAAGACCCAGAGAACACTTCAAGCGGGGGTTCATGCAGGGCGCCACGGATTCCTATATGATTTTTGACGACTGCTTTGTTCCGTGGGAAAGGGTGTTCATGGCGGGTGAATGGCAGCACGGGGGAGTGCTGGCCCTGCTTTTCGCTCTGTTTCACCGGCATTCATATTCAGGTTGTAAGCCGGCCATCGGAGATCTTCTCCTAGGGACTGCGGCCCTGGCAGCCGAGGTTAACAACGTTCATAAGGCGCCCCACGTCAGGGAGAAGCTGGCCGAGATCATCATGACCACGGAGTTGGGTTATGCGGCTGGATACACGGCTTCGGCCCTGGGTAAACCGGAAGTTTACTTACCGGGCATGGGTCTTGTCCCCTATGGACCAGGGTCCTATATTCCCAATTCGATTTATTGCAACGTGGGCCGATGCTTGTCGGGTGAGGCTGTTTACAGGGAGGCGGAGATCCTTTGCGACATCGCGGGAGGAGTAGTCGCCACTTTCCCTCATGAGAAGGACTTCATGAACCCCGAGACCAAAGACCAGCTCCTAAAATATACCAAGCGCAACTCAAAGATGTCGGCTGAAGATCAAGCCCAGTTCTGGCGCTACCTGGGCGACATACTATGCTCGGCCACCGGCGGCATAAGCAAAGTAGGCAACTACCATGGCGGCGGCTCGCCGATTATGGAGCAGATCGCCATCACCAGCCAGTATGACATCGAGTCACGGAAGAAGCTGGTTAGGTACATTGCCGGCATGAGCGGTGGGGACAGGGAGGCATTAAACATTAAACAAGCAGGTGAAAAAATAAGTCAACCCAAGTTGCGATCATAGAGGTTCTTAAATTGCGAGCCGGTTGGTTGAAATGGACCAAAGGGGCTTAATGAGCCAGCCCAGTGGAAGGGGGAAGCCACCAGGCTTCCCCCTTCCTGCTTCCCGCGTCAGTCCCGCGCCTCGCGGGACGCCACCCCGGGTATGGGGGGATGCACGCTAGTTTAACACAACTTGGTGTCAACGCTGCCTATAGACCGCTGGGATTGGAGGCGGGATAGTTAAAATGGGAAATAACCGTCGTATCGAGGGGAAAGTGGCCGTCATCACAGGTGCCGCCAGCGGCATCGGCCGGGCCACGGCAATTCTGTTCGCCAGGGAAGGCGCCAAGCTTGTTCTGGCCGATTGGCATGAAGAAGGGCTGAGGCAGACTCTGGACACTGTCCTCAAAGAGGGCGGAGAGGCCATAGCACAAAGAACGAACGTGGCCGTTGAGCAAGAGGTCAAACAACTGATCGAGGCGGCGCTGCGAAACTACGCCGTCATCGATATTGTCTGCAACAATGCGGGAATCACGGGACAGTTGTCGCCTTTGGCGGAGCAAAACGGGGAAGACTGGCACAAAGTTTATGGGGTAAATGTCCTGGGCGCCGTATTTACCACCAAATACGTGGCCGGACACATGCAGGAACGCAAAACAGGCGCCATAGTGAATACGGCTTCAGTTGCCGGGGTCCGCTCCGGGGCAGGAGGCAATGCCTATAGCGCAAGCAAAGCGGCCCTCATTAATTTCACCCAGACTTCAGCTTGCGACCTCGGCCGATACGATATCCGAGTCAATGCAGTCTGTCCCGGTCTGATAGAAACAGGCATGACCAAGCCCGTATTTGATCTGGCCAGGGCAAGCGGGAAGTTTGATAAACTGGGCAGCCGTTGCGAGTTACGGCGTTATGGCCGGCCTGAAGAAGTGGCCGCCGCAATTCTTTTTCTGGCAAGTGATGAGGCGAGCTATATCACGGGTCAAGCTCTTCCGGTTGACGGCGGCAACACGGCCTCACTAAACTTACCGGGCATGAAATTCTGATGTCAGTCGATTCTGAACAATGATTCGTCGAACTCCGGCTTGCCTTCGTACCGCTTCATGTAGCTTCCCATTGTCTTGTCTCTGGTCTTGAGGATTTCGGGACTTACTTCAATACCAGCCTGGTGCAACGCTTTAACTACTGCATCAGGGGTTGGAGGGCACGTTTTGACCGCTATCATGTTCTTGATGTCAGGATTATTCTTGTTGGCCGCATACATGCACTTGCCCAGAAGGATTGTGTTTTTCCGGCCCGGTGTGGGTTTCATCATCTTTCCTGAAAGGATTTCCACGTCGTCCCACGGTTGCCCTTTCCATGCGTAAGCTATGGCCGTGAGCACAGAGCCCGTGATCCCGGAACAGTACGTGCACAGACTAAGGTCGTATCTCGGATATGTGAGACCTTTTATTCCCATCTTCGCCATCGGCGCAGGCAGTGTGCCATCCTCCGTGTAAGGGAAAGCGTACTCCAGCTTCATTGCCACATTTTCGACCGTTTCTCCCACTGTCTCCAGGTCGGACAGGTCCGTCGTTCTGTTCATATCTTTAGCGGCGTGCACCAGGTGAGGGACCTGTGCCGGCTGGTATCCAAGAATCGTGGCACCCACCTTGTCAGCGGAAAGCACATCCGCTGAGGCCACAAGTAAGTTGGTTCTCCTGATCTTGCCGTCGAAAGAAGGCCCTCGTTCATTGGTATAAATGCCGTCAATGATGGTGAACGATGGCGGAATTTTGTTGGCCAGTTTGGATACCATGTAATGGAGGTCTTTTTCAGTGTCTGCCGAGTGGCATTTCTTTCGGGAATGAATGTCTATGGTGCCTTTAATGTTCTTGATTCCAAGACTTACCACTGTTTGCGCATGAGTCTTCATAACCGGGACATTCACGACAAAATCACTGTTGAGAATGTCCGTATTGACGGCAAGCTTCACTCCCCCGCCCAGATCGACTTTTTCAAAGGGCCTCTCGAACACGTTTATGCTTTTGACTCCGTAGCGGTTCTTGAGAGTCCCGTAGCCCAGGGTCTCGAAGGCATGGGCGGCTGTTTCGCGGTCCTTCGGATCGTAGACTACCGTGCCTTCACCGATGGTGATGTCATCTATCCCCCACTCCTTGAGCAAACATACCATGTCGTTGATTACACGGGAGGTTGTTATTACCCCCCATTTGGGAAAAGGAGCCAGGCGGGTCCACATGACGATATTAGGCTTTACGAAAACTTTGGCCCCGCTCGGGAGATGATCGAGTCCGCCGCAGAGATCAACGGCCTTCTTAACCGATTCCAGGGGTTTCTCGTAACGCACTATTGCTACCTTGGGCACTCCCATTTTACAAGCCTCCATTATAGTCGGTCAAACCTTCCGGTTAGCATCTTCCTCGTCCCTCAAGATCTTGCGAAGCACCTTGCCTATAGCGGACTTGGGGAGTGTATCCCGGAACTCGACCAATTTGGGGACTTTGTAGGCGGCGAGCCTCTCCTTGCAAAAAGCGATGATATCCTCACCGGTAGCGGCCTCTCCGGGTTGAAGGACTATGTAGGCCTTGAGCGTCTCACCCCTATACACGTCCGGGATACCCAAAGACACCGCTTCCAGCACTTTGGGATGCTGAAAGAGCACCTCGTCGATCTCCCGAGGGTAAATGTTGAATCCACCGGCGATCACCATATCCTTCTTTCTGTCCACAATGGATATATAGTCGTCCTCGTCACGGACCACGATATCGCCGGTGCTCAGCCACCCGTCCTTTATCTGCCCGGCCGTCTCCTCGGGATTCCCATAATACTCCTTCATGACCAGGGGGCTTCTGATGAGAAGCTCGCCCGGCTCGCCCGGCTTTACAGCTTCCAGTCCCTGCTCCACATCCACTATCCTGATGTCGGTGTCGGGAAACGGAATGCCGATGCTGCCCACCTTCTTCAGACCCAGGAGAGGGTTGGCAATCCCCAAAGATGTGGTCTCGCTCATTCCCCAACCCTCGCTGAAAGGAATTCCCATATCTTTGACCTGCTCGATGAGATCCATGGACATGGGCGCCCCGCCCGAGTTCAGCAGACCCAGCTTTCTGCCCAGGTCCAGCTCCGCCGCTTTGGGATGGTTGACCAGCGCTGTAATCATGGTGGGCACGGCGGGAAAGAAAGTGATTTCCTTGAAGTTTGACAGGGTCCCTACGATCTCGTCAATCTGGAACCGGGGAATCAGGATCTGGGTGGCGCAGTTGAGCATTGCCCAATTCATGACAACGATGTTTCCGTAAACGTGAAAGAACGGGAGCACGGCCACCACGCTGCGCCGCTCGTATGGAGTGAGACTGGTTGTGGCCGAGCCCCACAGGACGCACTGGAAGGTCGCGGCCACGAGGTTTGCGTGCGTGAGGACCGCCGCTTTGGGAAGGCCCGTGGTCCCTCCGGTGAACTGAATCATACAGGGATCTTCCGGGTTCACCTGAACCCGCGGGCGCCTGGTATCCGTGCAGCCATCCAGAACCTCCGAGAAATGATACCATTTCGGGTCGAGTTCCAGGCTCTGCTTAGTGCTGCAGCCAAGCCCCGTAATATAGTCTGTCGGCTTGGTGACGATCACCCGTGGAATCTCCACTTGCTGACAAAGCGCACGGATATAAGGAAGGACCATATCGAAGGTGAAAAGAGTTGTCAGCCCCGTCTTCTCGACCGCATGCTTGAGTTCGGCGGCCGTGTACATCGGGTTCAGGTTCACCACGATGGCTCCAAGACACATGGCCGCATAGTTGGCAATCAGGTACTGGGGGCTGTTGGGCAGGTTCATGCCGACCCGGTCCCCCTTCCGCACGCCCAGATTTCCCAGAGCATTGGCCATGCGCAAAACGGCATGACGCAGTTCCCAAAAAGTCATCTCGGTCCCGTAGAAATTAAAGGCCGCCTTGTCGGGATAAGTGTTCGCAGGGATGCTCAGTAACTCGTGCAGAGGAATACGGGGGTATCGGATTGTAAAGGGCACATTGTAGTCATAATGCCGCTGCCAGGGCCTGGATTCCATGCTCGATGCCTCCAGTCAATGCAGAATTGGGAAAACGCCTCCCGCAGGGGCGCCACATACATTATAGCGATAAGCATTACTACATGCTTTACGAAAAAGTCACGCGAAATCTTTGCATATACTTCGCTCAGGCCGCAGCTTTTTGCCCTCTCAAGATGATTAAGAGGATTCTTAAATTCGAGAAGGACTTACATGAAGGGTAACGGACCTCGCGACAAATCCCCCTGTGATCGAGAGCTTTAATCGGATGCCTTATTAAACAAATCTTTAACAATGGGCTTTTCTCCGTGATCTCAGTGTCAGCGCAGAACCTTTGCCCGATCACTGACCAAAACCTATTCACCCTTCACCTCTCACTCTTCAGTCTTCCCTCTTTGAGCCTCTGTTTTATTCCAATTTCCCGCCCGATCTGGTATTTGATATACTTTATGCCTTAGCGCAAACTCGGTCGAACCTGTCCGCTCTTTGAACGGGATTTTATAGTTAAATGTCTAATATCACTTGTTATTAAAGGTAATCTATGGAACAAAAATATTCCCCTAAGTCCATCGAACACAAATGGCAGCAATACTGGGATAAGTCCCAGGTTTTCAAGGTTGGCGAAAACGCGGGCAAGGAAAAATATTATCTGCTGGAGATGTTTCCATATCCCTCGGGCCGCATTCATATGGGTCACGTCCGCAACTACACCATAGGAGACGTGGTTGGCCGCTTCATGCGGATGCTGGGATACAACGTGCTCCATCCGATGGGCTGGGACGCATTCGGAATGCCCGCCGAAAATGCCGCAATAAAAGCCGGGACCCACCCGGCAAAATGGACTTACGACAATATCGACTACATGCGAAACCAGCTCAGGCAACTGGGTTTTTCGTATGACTGGTCGCGTGAGTTTGCAACGTGCGATCCCAGCTATTACAGGTGGGAGCAGCTCTTTTTTCTCAAGATGTTTGACCGGGGCCTGGCCTACAGGAAGAGTTCCTATGTTAACTGGTGCTCGAAGTGTGGGACCGTGCTGGCAAACGAACAGGTAGAAGCAGGGGCCTGCTGGCGCTGTGACACTGCGGTCGTACAAAAGCAGATGGAGCAGTGGTTTTTCAAGATTACCGCCTATGTCGACGAACTGCTGGACTATACGTACAAGCTGCCCGGCTGGCCCGAGCGGGTGCTCGTCATGCAGCAGAACTGGATAGGGAAAAGCACTGGAAGCAGGTTGCTCTTTCCACTCGAATCGGGCGAGGGCAACATTGCGGTTTTTACGACCCGCACCGACACGCTTTTCGGAGCTACCTTCATGAGCATGGCCCCCGAACATCCGATGGTGGCCGACCTATGCCGGGGAAAGCCTCAAGAGGCCGCAGTACTCGATTTTGTCGAGAGAGCAAAGCGGTCCAAGCGAGATGAGCGCGAAGCAGATCTGCTCGAAAAAGAGGGCGTATTTACCGGAAGCTGCTGCATCAACCCGGTCACCGGGAAAAGGATGCCGATTTACGTGGCTAACTTCGTGCTCATAGCCTACGGCACTGGCGCAGTCATGGCGGTCCCCGCACACGACCAGCGCGACTTCGAGTTTGCGAAAAAATACGGCCTGCCGATCCAGGTAGTCATAAAACCTGCTGAGGCGCAGCAGGCTCCTATGGCACAAGACCTCACCCATGCGTTTGAGCAGGACGGTGTTCTGGTTGACTCGGGCGAGTTTACCGAAATGGGGTCCGAAGCCGCCCGGATTGCGATAACCGAGGTCCTGGAAAAAAGAGGGCTTGCCGAATTGACCTTGCAGTATAGACTCCGCGATTGGGGAATTTCGCGGCAGCGTTACTGGGGGGCGCCCATTCCGATCATTTACTGTGAGAAGTGCGGTGTTGTGCCGGTCCCCGAGCACGACCTGCCCGTTGTGCTCCCCCTGGATGTGGAGCTTCTGGAAAACGGCGGCTCCCCTCTACCCGTCCACAAGCCTTTCTACTCCACCGCCTGCCCGAAGTGCGGGGCCGATGCGCGGCGTGAAACCGACACCATGGACACTTTCGTAGAATCCTCCTGGTACTTTGCCAGATTCGCCTGTCCTGACTACGAGGGCGGCCCGCTCGACAGGGAACGGGCCCACTACTGGATGCCGGTTGACCAGTACATCGGCGGCATAGAACACGCCGTTTTGCATCTGCTCTATTCGAGATTCTTTGTAAAGGTCCTGCGCGACATGGGATATCTACAGACCGATGAGCCTTTCCGGAACCTTCTCACACAGGGAATGGTCATAAAAGACGGCTTCAAAATGAGCAAATCGAAGGGAAACGTGGTGGACCCCGATGAAATGATTAAGGCATACGGCGCGGATACTGTGCGCCTTTTCTGCCTGTTCGCCTCGCCGCCCGAAAAGGACCTCGACTGGAGCGACCAGGGGGTGGAAGGTTCTTTTCGGTTTCTTTCCAGGATGTGGCGGCTGGTTTCAGAAAACCTCGACGCCCTGAAGTCCGCTGGTCCCTGCCGGGGCGGAAGCCCTCTTGACAAAGATCTTGCCCAACTCCGCCGCAAGACTCACCAGACAATAAAAAAGGTTACGGAGGATATTCGCGAAAGGTTCCATTTTAACACGGCCATCGCCGCCATTATGGAGCTTGTGAATCTGATCCACCAGGTGCTCGACGGCCGGACGGCGGACCCCACGGTCTGGCCGGTCGTCAGGGAAGCCGTCGAGGCCGCAATAGTCATCTCATCGCCCATGGTTCCGCACATTTGCGAGGAACTCTGGAGCATCCTGGGCCATCAAGAGCTTCTTCTGAATACTGGTTGGCCCAAATGGGACGCCCAGGCGCTCAAAGCCGAGGAAATGCTCATCGTCGTCCAGATAAATGGAAAACTGCGAAGCAAGATAACCGCTCCGGCGGACGCCACCGATGAGGAACTGGAGGATATAGCGCTCAAGGATTCCAGGATAAAAGATTTCATCGAAGGAAAACAGGTCAGGAAAGTAATCGTTGTGCCAAAGAAGCTGATAAATGTTGTAGTATAGCGTCCATCCAGAAACTCCGGATGGAAACTAGTGCATTGTCAACTAAGTTCCGATAGATAAGGTCCTCAAGCCCGTCATTCCGGCGAAGGCCGGAATCCAGAGTTTTTTAAGTTGGTTAAAAGCACTGGACACGGCCTTTCGCAGGGCTGACGATTTCCTGCAACATGTGATAACTTTGTTGACAACGTACTAGTATAGTAAAGCAATGTTACACGAACTCGAGCTTATGCCGTTCTTTCCAGGATAGTTGCCACAATTTCCAGCATATAGCATAGTGGGGGTGTTCGCCATGGTTGCACGGAATCTTAAAGGAATATTGATAATAAGCTCCATCTCATTTTGCCTTGTCTCATGCGGTTATCACTTCTCAGGCGAGGGCCAGGGGCCGAAACCAGGGCTGAAGTATATCGCCATTCCGGTGTTCGATAACAAGACTACCGAGCCGGACGCCGGGGCGATTTTCGCCGGGGCGCTAAGAGAGGAGTTTATGCGAAAAGGCTCTATGAAGGTAGTCCCCGTTGATCAGGCGGAAGCCGTATTCAAAGCGACCATAAAGAACATTCAGACTGCGGCGGTTGCTCATGAACCCGTTGCCAATGTTGTGGCCAACCGGGTTACAGTGGAAACCCGGCTTGTTGTTACCGTGGATATTAAATGCGAGGAAAAGGAATCGCACAAAGTGCTCTGGGCCGACCCGAATTTCAGTTACTGGAAAGTTTACCAGGTGGAGGATAATCCGCTGCAGCCCAATCCGATTACCGGCTTTGAATACAGGGAGGCCGCACTCGGCTTTCTGGCCCGGGAGATGGCAACACGCATCCATGACAGATTTTTGAGCAACTTCTGATGCACGCCGAAGATTTCCTCAAAGCGCTCGACACCGGCAAGATAGATCCGGTATATCTTTTCGTTGGGGGGGCCGTTTTCCTTATGGAGCAAGCCTGGAAGAAGCTGCTTTCAAGCTTGCTGCCGGAGCGGGGCAAAAACTTCAACGGCGAGAGGGTACGGGCAAAGGAAACAGAAGCAGGAAATGTGATCGAGCGGATGGCCACCACTCCCATGTTCGGGGGGCGAAGACTAATCATGGTAGACAATGTCGAGGCTTGGGGAAAAGCGGACCGTGCAGCCATGGAGGCTTTCGTGCAGCGAATCCCTCGATCGGCGTGTCTCGTCATGACCGCCCCAGACAGGAAAAACGTCGAAGCACTTGCAAAAGCGGTCGAAACCAAAGGCAAGGTGGTCCAGTTTCGATCTCCCGGTGATAAGGAAGCCCTGCGCTGGTTGATCGAAAGAGGCAGGCAACTCGGGAAAATTCTCTCCCACCGTGCCGCGTTCCTCCTGGTTGAGATGGTCGGAGACGATATGTATGCGCTAGCATCCGAGTTGGACAAGATTTGCACCTTCGTCGGGGAACGTGATCGGATCGAAACTGAGGACATCATCGAGACCGCCACCTCTCAGAGAAGTTTCTCCGCGTTCGACATGCTGGATCACCTCAAAGCGCAGCAGGCGGACAAAGCCCTAAGGTCCCTGAGAAGCCTTATCCTCTCAGGTGAGATCCCTCTTAAGATTCTTTCGACTCTGGCCTGGCAGATTCGTATTGTGTGGCAGGTTAAAGACGGTCTGCGGCAGGGCATATCGGAAGCCGAACTGTCTGCACGGCTGAAATCCCATCCTTTCGTGGTCAAAAAGGCCCGGGAACAGGCCGTTCGCTTTTCGGACGCGGACCTGTACAGAGTGATTGAGGCTATCGCTCAGACAGACATCGCGATCAAGAGCACGGGTACTCCCCCCGAGCTGTTGCTCGAAGAGCTGGTCCTCGATCTTTGCATGGACGGCAAAAAGCCCTCCATCACACATGGAAGGCAAGAAAAGGAAATGCGGCACAGAAACTAAAGAGCGTTGACTTCGCGGGTCAGGCGGGAAATTTTCCGTGAGGCCGTATTCTTATGGACAACGCCTTTGGAGGCGGTTTTCGCAATCACCGAGATTGCCTTCTTCAATTGTTCGGCAGCCTTTTCGGGCGACTTGCCGGCTATGGCCTCATCGAGGTCCCTTATCACGTTTTTCATCCTGGTCTTTCGGGAGCGGTTTCGCACCCGCTGCTCCTCACTCTGTCTCGCCCTCTTGATAGCTGACTTATGGTTGGCCAATCCAAACCTCCTTGAGATTCACCGGCACAAATCCGGCATGCCGGTCAAGATGCATAAAAGTATTTATATACATCTAATGAAGAAGAGATGTCAAGCAGGATTCGGGAATCAATAATGGTATCCACCACTAATTCAGGCGACCTCCTTTGAATCGTCTTTGGCTACCATGGCCTTTACTTCATCCATAAATTTCGTTAGCTCCTCGCCGTCTATGGATTCTTTTTCAAGCAGGATTTTGGCCAGTTTCTCAAGCATGTCGCGCCGATGAGTCAGAATCTTGCTCACATTCCCGTGCGTTTCTTCGATTATGCCGGCTATCTCCTCGTCAATCTGCTGCGCGATCTTTTCGCTGAACTCCCTGCCTTGTGAACCCATACCAAGATCAAGGTGCGCAGAGCGCGGTTCGCTGACAAAGGTAACGGGGCCGAGCTTTTCGCTCATTCCGTATTCCATGATCATGCGGCGCGCTATGTCGGTTGCGCGCTGAAGGTCGTTCTGAGCACCGGTCGAGATATCGCCGAAAATGATTTCCTCTGAAACCCTGCCGCCGAGCAGCACTTTCAGTCTGTCAAGAAGTTCGTCGCGCGTCATGAGGTATCTGTCTTCGGTTGGCAACTGCTGGGTGTACCCCAGGGCAGCGATACCGCGTGGAATAATGGAGATTTTGCTGACTGGATCGGTGTTGGGAAGCACCATTGCGACAAGCGCGTGGCCCGATTCATGGTAGGCGACGATTTCCTTCTCTTTGGGGTTCATCACCCTGTTTCTTTTTTCGATCCCGCCGATTATTCGGTCAGCGGCTTCTTTAAAGTCGGCCATTGTGACCTCATCCCGGTCTCGTCTTGCCGCAATCAAAGCCGCCTCATTGATGAGGTTGGCAAGATCGGCGCCCACGAACCCCGGAGTCATGGCCGCAATTGTCTTTAGCTCGACGTCAGGCCCCAGTGTGACCCCTTTTGCATGAACACGCAAAATAGCTTCTCTGCCTCGAATGTCGGGCTTGTCGATTGCCACGTGCCGGTCGAAACGACCGGGCCTCAGCAATGCCTGGTCGAGTATTTCGGGTCGGTTTGTCGCGGCCATTATGATTACTCCGACCCTTTGATCGAAACCGTCCATCTCAACCAGGAGTTGGTTCAATGTCTGCTCCCTTTCATCATGGCCTCCGATAGGATTCAGGCCGCGCGCCTTGCCCAAAGCGTCCAACTCGTCCACGAAAATGATGCATGGAGCGTGCTCCTTTGCCTGGCCGAAAAGATCTCGCACACGCGCCGCGCCCACACCGACAAACATCTCGACGAACTCCGAACCGCTCATGCTGAAGAAAGGCACTCCGGCCTCTCCCGCTACGGCGCGCGCAAGCAGGGTCTTACCCGTCCCAGGCGCACCCAGGAGCAGAAGCCCCTTGGGGATTTTGCCTCCAAGCCTCTGGAACTTACCCGGGTCCTTCAGAAATCCAACGATCTCCTCAAGTTCAGCCTTTGCCTCGTCTATGCCGGCCACATCATCGAATGTTACGCTAATCTCTTTTTCGGCGTAAATCTTCACCTTCGCCTTGCCAACCGAGAGCACTCCCTGAGGTCCGCTTCCCATGCGCCGCATGAGAAAGCTCCAGAAAAAGAAAAATATAGCCAGCGGCAGCAGCCAGGAAATCAGCACGCCCAACCACTTACTGTCGGAAGAGCCGCTGAATTTTATTCCCTGGGCTTCGAGGTCTTTTACCAGATCGGGGTCTTCAACCCGCACGGCGCTGACAGATTTGTTGGGTCCTTGTGCATCCTTTAGAGTAGCAGTAACTGTATCGGGACTGATCGTCACGCTCTCCACTTTCCCGGTCTTGACCAACTGCTTGAGTTCGGAATATGAGACCCGATTTGCCTGCTGCTCGGTCATAAGCGTTTGAAACCACATGATCACAAGCAGCGCCGCGATGAAATACCAGATTGAAAAATGCACCTTGCGCTGGTCCTGTTTTCGACCTCCATCGCCCGAGGGTCCTCTGAAATGATTCATAAATTTACTCAACGGATCTTTCTGTTCGTCATTCGCCATTTTTGTCAGTCCCCTCTTTTACGCCCGCAGAAAATTACCCCCAGCTCTGTCGGATGTCGTTCCCCGGTTGGGGAAAACATGAGTCCCAAAATATTCCGGGCCAGACTCATTAAAATATATTACAGCTTAGAGCCCGCGCAATCCGATATATATAATTAAGTGCGTGAGACAGCAGAAAGCGGCCTGTCACAGCGGGTGTTAAACGCGCGCTCGTACATACATAATTTGCTTGCACTCTCGAATGGTCATATCTATATAGGAGCAATGACCGTTATTCCAAAGAGGAGGTAAACTTTGAAGACAAAGGGCAGTTATCTCGAGATTGGGTTGATTTCTTTTCTGATTTTCGCCTTTTTGAGTTCTCCATTCATGACCAGTGAGTCAGGATTCAATACCGCCCTTGCCGCTGCGCCACAAACCGCCGGAGCCAAAGGGGATCAAAATGAACCGGCGGTCAATGATCCTTATGAACATTTTAACAGGCAAATCTTCAGCTTTAACGACAGCCTCTATTTTGGCGTGCTCAAGCCCGTAGCGCAGGGATATTCAGCCCTGATGCCGGCCGATCTTCGCGAAGCGATCAGAAACGGGTTCCACAATCTGCTTTTCCCGTCCCGTTTCGTAAATTTTGTACTCCAGGCAAAATGGGATAAGGCAGGAACTGAGACACTCCGTTTCATCATAAATTCGTCGATGGGCATGGCCGGCTTGTTGGATCTTGCCCAGTGCGGGCTCGGACTCCAAAACTGTGAGTCAGACTTCGGGCAGACACTTGCCCTTTGGGGCGTTTGCCCAGGCCCGTTCCTGATTGTCCCGGTGCTCGGCCCGTCAAATCCCAGAGACCTATTCGGCTTTGCGGTAGATACTGCCATGGACCCGCTGGTCTGGGCCCCTGCAAAATGGTGGGTGACCTTTTCTGCTGAGACCGGACTATACGTAAACCGTATTTCACTGCAAATCGGTCAATACGAGGAATTAAAAAGAGCTTCGCTGGATCCCTATATCGCCATGCGAGATGCTTATATCCAGTATAGGGAGCACATCTTGCACTAGCGCCGGTATATGCGCTTTCGTGAACGCTCATTTGAGTAGTTGTTTCTGTTGATTTTTATGTAACACAAATTTAGAATGAAGCGATCTGTGCTTTTGAGGTCGGTATTTGGGGTTTGCCGCAGAATCGGTCTTTCGCCTTGTAAGACGTTTCCGCAAGTCGCTCCAATAACGCACCAGGCCTGAATCTATCAATCATGTGAAAGGAATCTGTAATGGCGGAAGGTCGAGTGAAATGGTTCAACGAGCAAAAAGGGTATGGCTTTATCGAAATAGATGGCGCACCGGATGTTTTCGTTCATTTCAGCGCCATTGAAGGCGAGGGTTTCAAGACCTTGAGCGAAGGCCAGGAAGTAGTTTTCGAGATAGAAAAGGGGCAGAAGGGACCACAAGCGGTCAATGTCAGAAAAGTCTAAGAGATGCTGCGAAGGTAATGGCGTATGCCGAATTTGACTTATCGCTGAGGGAAGGCCGGTTCTTACCGGCCTTTTTGCTTTTGCACCGATAGACTTATATAATACCTTAGTTAAGTTACATCGGAAACAAACGCCATCCCGGCCTGTTTGCAATCTCCTAGGGCCGTGGGATGGCGCCGTATGGCCCCTTTTTCATCTATCTGCCGAAAACAGACTTCTCCAGCATATTCCACGTCGATCGCGTCGAAGAAGTACCTTACGGTCAAAACGGGACATTCGAACAGTCGTTTGCCTCGAGTAGCCCCCGCGCACAGGAAAAATCCCTTCCTGTCAACAGGGGGCAGCTGAGCATGACCATCGGCTTTTCCCTTATACTTTCGCATATACAGGGCCTGGCTGCGGTCCACGAGCAGCTTTGTCTGGCCGTTGAGCCCGTAAAAGTAGATGGGGCTCGAGATAACAATCCTTTCAGCCTTATCCAATAAGGGGTAGACCTTCTGCATATCGTCCTGCTGCACACAAACTCCATGCTCATCGCAATACCCGCAGGACTGGCAACCTGAAATCCTGAGGTCCCTGACATAGATTTTCTGCAGCTCAACATCGGCGGCCGATGAAGCCCCCTCCAGAAAACTTTCCATCATAAGATCGGTGTTGCCGTTCTTCCTCGGAGACCCGAATATCGCCAACAAAAGCATCATATTCTCCTGCCAAAACACCCCATGAGCATAAGGACTCCCGCTTCCGCACCGTCTCGCAGAGCGTCGAGAATGAGCGGTCGGCCTTCGCGCTACGCGCTCACACGCCGTAAAGGGAGGCCAGCAAGCACGCTTCGCAAAGTGAAGCAGTGCGAAGCTCGCGAAGCGAAATTAACACATCATTTTCGCTTCACTTTCTGAAGCGCTTAACGCTTGGCTTGCCTCCAAACGCACCACACTTTCTGTCTGCACTGTCTGCATGGCTGCCCGGAAAGAGCCGGTTCTTTTTTTGAGCAGGGTATTATATAAGTCTATCATACGAGTTTGTCTTCCCGAAAATCATCTCAGCGTGTCCAGCCCGCCTCATAGGTTTAGATGCCTTATCCACCCGAATATATCTTCTCTTTCGCCGTACTGGATACCCAAGATTTCATCGTAGAGATTCTGAGCCCACACGCCCACTGTTCCATCGGAAATCTTGTACATCCGGTCACGGTATGAGATTTCTCCAACCGGTGAAATTACCGCTGCAGTCCCGGAGGCAAAAATCTCCTTCATTTCGCCCGACTGGGCCGTCTCGATCACTTCGTCGATTGAAATCCGGCGCTCGGTCACCTTGATGCCCCAGTGGCCTGCAAGCTGCAACACACAATTGCGGGTAACCCCCGGCAGGATCGAGCCGCCAAGAGGCGGGGTTATAAGTTCCTCGCCGATTCTGAAGAAAATGTTGCTCGTTCCCACTTCCTCGACATAGCGCCTCTCGACGGCATCCAGCCACAAAACCTGGGTGAAGCCCTTCTGCTTTGCGATTTCCGCCGCGTAGAGGCTCGATGCATAGTTTGCCATCGTCTTGGCTTCGCCAACTCCACCCCGGACCGTCCGGACATATTCCTCCGTGACATATATCTTTACCGGGTTGAACCCTTCGGCATAGTATGCGGCCACCGGACCGGTTATTATGAAATAGAGATAATCGTCGGCCGGACGCACGCCCAGGTGAGGCTCTGTGGCGATCATGGTGGGCCTTATGTAGAGCGACGAGCCAACGCTGTGTGGGACCCAGTCCTTGTCCAGCTTGAGGAGCTGTTCGGTGGCCTGCATTTGCAAGGCTGGATCGATCTCGGGCATGCACATCCTTCGCGCCGAACGGTTGAAGCGCTCCCAGTTCTGGTCGGCCCTGAAGAGGCAGATCTTGCCGTTTGGCCACCTGTAGGCCTTCAGGCCTTCGAATATACCCTGTCCGTAATGGAGCACCATCGCGGCCGGGTCCATCTCCAGGACATGATAAGGAACGATCCGGCTATTCTGCCACCCCTTCCCATTCGTAAAATCCATCATAAACATGTGGTCGCTGAAAACTCGGCCGAAAACCAGGTTTTTTTCATCTTTAGGCTTTGGATGCCTTTTCGCCGGGTCAAGGGGGTGAACCGAAATGTCCATCTAAATACCTCCTGATAGTTTCCACCACTGCCAAAGAGTAATTCGGAAGCGATTGCGCCGGCTTTTGAGCTCTTATTGCAGCACGAAATGGGGTGAACGCAGAAAGCGGCTTATCTGTTTGCTGTAAAACTGGATGACGGCACGGCTTTCGGTTCCCGGGTGCAATAGTTCATCGTCTTCCTTATCTTCGCTTGATCTCTTCACAATTATGTTCTTTTCGACATAAAGCTTGACCGCGTTGTCGAATGTTATCTTCGAAACGCACTCGGGCCTTTCGACCAGCCCCAGCTTCAGGGCTTTATGACCTAACCCGAGGATCTTTTTATTGAAATCCTTGTCCGAAACGCCTTTGTTTTGGAGATAGCGCAAGCCGCGCAAGACCAGCCAATAGCCCTCGAGATAGTTCCGCAGCAACCCGTGAAACGCATGTGAGGCCCCTAGACCCTTGTGAGTTAAAATGAATGGCCGGTCATCGTCTGCAACGCGGTGCAGGAATTCCATATTCTCATAGATGCTGATCACGTCCCCCACGAGATTTTCGTCACTCAGTTCGTTGTCGTAAACGAACTCGAACTTAAAGAAGTTCTTTAAGAAAGTTACATCCTCAAGCACCTCACCCACACTGAATCGAAAAGTCTGCTGCGCAAGGATCGAAGTCGAGACGTAGGCCGCGGGAAGCAGGAAGTGGATGACGTTGTTCTTGTAGAATTCGAGGGCCAGCCGCTTATTGTCCTCCAGAGTGAAAACTTCTTCTTCCAGATCATCGTCTTCGTCCTTGAGCTTGCCGATAAGCTTGCTGCGCTCCATATTGCGAAGTGAATCCTGAAGGCTTGGTCCAAGGTTTTTCATAGTCTTGGAAAGCCCCACCTTCCGGGCTGCGATGAAGTCGTGAAACGTCTGGGATATTTCCAGAAACTCGGCTTTGGGAATGCCATGGCGGGCCTGAGCCAGAAGGGCGCAGGCCGACAGGGCGAAGGGCGTAACCATCGATTCCTGGTTTATAAAATGTATGATCCGGTAAGCAAAATGGCGGTACATCGCATGGCGCTCTTTGGGGTCCATCAAGCCAACATCGTAGTTGTGGCGCTCAAGGTAGCCCCTGAGTGAAATAGGTTCCGCGAATCTGATGTACGCACGACCGTATCGCTTCCGCAAGACTCGCCGAAGTCCCACGAGTTGGCCGAGGTTTTCCTTCTCCTTGGGTCCCCCGGTAATCTCTCTCAGATAGGATTCCACCTCGGGAATACGATCGTAGCATATCGAGGTGGGCACGAAGACCAGATCGTCGCAAAAGCCTTCCTCGACTGCCTGAATGAGAATGGCCAACAATCCAAGCTTTGGCAGCACGAGTTTCCCTGTCCGGCTGCGGCCCCCCTCTATGAAGAATTCGATATTATGGCCCAGTTGGACCATTGTCTTGACATAGAGCGCGAAAACCTCGGCGTAGAACTTCAGTCCCTTGAAGGTGCGGCGTATGAAAAAGGCCCCGCCCATGCGAAAAATCGCTCCCAGAGGCCAGAAGGCAAGGTTCTGTCCAGCCGCTATGAAAGGCGCGTACAGGTTGTTTGAATACAAAAGCTGGGAGAGCAGCAGGTAGTCCATGTGGCTCTTATGACAGGGAACGTATACGAGCGTGTGCTGGCGGGCAGCGCGCTTTACTTTCTGCAGGCTTTCGGAATCCATCTCGACGCCGTCGAACACATTGTTCCAGACCCAGTTGAAGATCTTGGCCGCAATCTGAATGAAGGTGACGTTGTAGTTGGCAGCGATCTCATCGAGGTAACTGTCGGCCTCCAGCCGCACTTTCCAGATTTCCTTAGAGGTGGCGCGGGCGCGCCGCTGCATAAGGGCCTCGAGCCTCGGATGGTGGAGAATTATCTCCTTCATCTCCAGCTTGCTCTTGGTGATCGGGCCCACAACCGCCCTTTTGATTTCATCAACCGAATCGATCAGGGTGCGGCGAAGTTCGAAAATCTGTTTGCGTTTTTGCCAGAGGTCTCCGGACAGCTCGGGCAAAACTTCCAGCACGTTCAGCGGCTCCCCGGTCTCCATCACCGCGTAGGGATTGCCTCGGATAGAGGAAATCATCTTCCGCAAAAAACCGAAAGGTTTCTTCTGGCCCAGAAAAAACTCCAGGGGCCCCCATCTCTGGCGCCCCTCCGGGCGCCTGCTGTACAGAAGCACCAGAGGTACGATAAAAAGCGGCCGATCGCATGTTTTCTGGATGTCTATCAGATGCTCCAGTGGATCGTTTCCCACAAGCACCGTGCTGCGATAGTAGCCCCGCTTGCCTACAAGAGAAAACACACCTGACTCGCCCGCTTTGATCTTTGCGGCGTAGTAGCCCCCCGCGTAAGGGTCCGGGAAACAACCGTGCCGCAACAGATAGGCGCAGTGATAGATGAGAGTCTTTATCCCGTGCCATCGGGCCTGCCAAAAGTAGGGATGATGGTCAAACATGAATACGGGTGAGGGCAGGCCAAGTTGATGTAATCGCATGCTGACATAGACGAAGTCGATCTGCGATGACTCTTTCATGGCATAGACTATGCCGCCCTTGCCGGCCAGCTCCTCGAGGGATTTCTGCTGATCTTCTGGAACGGTGACATGGCTCACCATTCGCTCAAACCATTTCTGGAAGGCAAATCGGGGCTTTATATCCACGGAATAGCCGTAGGGGTCCCCGCGGAATATGTCCGAGACTTTCGAGCCTATGCGTTTCAGCCAGTGGATCACGATCTGTCAGTCTTCCTCCTGAACTGTATTATACAAATTTAACAGACTAACAAAAATAGCGCTCAAAAACCAAACCTTTTTAGGAGCATGCGGGTTTTTGGTGCTTGCGCCGTGGCCGTCCGGCTTCGTTTTCCATGTTAAAGCTCCTCACCATCGCTCAACGCGGCTCTTGCCCGACCGTTCCAGGGCGCAAAGCGGGCAAGAAGCACAATGCCGGGAATGGCGCCCAGGACAGTCAAAGAGAAGTAACCAGGCCATCCAAGCGCCTGCGCAACAACCCCGGTAGGCGCTCCGGCAACGATCCTGCCAACCGCCATAAAACTCGTAAGCAGTGCATACTGGGTCGCCGTGAAACGCTTGTCGCAAAGGCTCATCATGAAGGCGATAAAGGCCGCGTCACCCATCCCTACGCATATGTTCTCGATCCCGATTGCACAAATCATCGCAGGGTAGCTTTTTCCGATCAGGGCGAGCGCAGTAAAAGCGAAGTTGGAGAAGGCCTGCAGGAAACCAAAAACCCAAAGAGAGCGGTTTATCCCGATTCTGGCTACGATGCTCCCGCCCACAAGCGTGCCCACAATCGTGCTGATCAGCCCGAAGACCTTGTTTACCATGCCGACATCCGAACGGCTGAAGCCGATATCGAGCAAAAACGGGGTGGTCATCGCCCCGGCCATGACGTTTCCCAGTCTGTAAATCAATATAAAAAACAGCATCTCGACTGCGCCCGAGCGTTTGAAGTAGCCGGTAAGCGGCCCCCAGACAGCCTCTTTGAGGCTTTTCGGAGGGACTACCCTGATCTCGGGCTCGGGAGCTGCGAGCGTAAAAAGCGTGTTCACGAGCATCACGGCGGCCATCAAGCTATAAACCGTGCGCCAGGGAACGTGATCGGACAGAATCAGCGCGAGCGCCCCGGAGACCAGAATGGCCGACCTGTATCCAACAACCGCTGTGGCTGCCCCCGGCCCCAGTTCCGTTTCGCGCAAAACATCAGCCCTGTAAGCGTCGATCGCGATATCCTGGCTGGCGCTGAGAAAAGCTGTGACCAGGGCCGCAAGGCCAACGTAAGCGGGGAAAGAACCAGGAGAGGAGCAGCCGAGAAAAAGGATTGCGACGGCCAGAAGGATTTGAATCGAAACGATCCAACCGCGCCTTCTTCCCAGCCACGGCGGGCTGAACCGGTCCATGAGCGGCGCCCAGAACACTTTGAGAGCATAGGGCAGACCGACCAGTGAAAAGGCGCCCACAATGCTGAGGTCAACCTTTTCCGTTACGAGCCATGCCTGGAGCGTAGAAGCCGTGAGCGCAAGGGGAAGACCCGAGGAAAAACCCAGGCCGACCAGGCTCAAGACGCGCCTGTTGCCGTAAATTTTGAACCAATTACCCATTGCTTAACCTGTTTGAGCTGTCTGCAGGATCCGGGGTTTGGGCAATGTATCTGATATGGCAGGCAGGGACAATTGAAATATCCATTTACCTGCAAGCCTGCTCGTGTTTAATTTAGACCTTTCGCAATCCTTTTTCGGAGATTTCATGCTTTCGCTAAGCGGCTTCGCAACGAAATGGAAACTCGACTCCGCTCCCCTGGGACCTGTTGTCCGCCAGTACCCCTTCAAGTTGAATTCCTATTTCGAGGGGCTTATTCGAAGCGCCGGGGACGCTGTCTGGAAACAGGTAGTCCCCGATACAAAAGAGATCTCAGATACTTCCGGTTTTGAGGACCCGCTTTGCGAAGAGGGCCTTGCGCCTGTCCCAAACCTGGTTCACAGATATCCAAATCGCGTGCTGTGGCTGGTGAGCGACCAGTGCGCCGTCCATTGCAGGTTCTGCACGCGGAAGAGGAAATGGCCGGGCGGCCGGCGGCCGGCGTTGAAAACCGTGGCCCCCCCGGACCTTGCGCCTGCCCTGGACTACATCGCGAAAAATGAACAGATCCACGACGTGCTCCTGTCGGGCGGCGACCCTCTTCTGCTTGCCCCGGAGCATCTTCGGGAGATTCTGAGCAGGCTGCGGCAGATCAGCCACGTGCAGATAATCAGGATCGGGACCCGGGTCCCCTGCGCTCTTCCCCAATGGATCACTCCGCAACTCGCGGCTATGCTCTCCGCGTTTCACCCCCTTTTCGTAAATATTCATTTCAACCATCCCGCCGAACTTACGGCCGACTCGCAGCGGGCCTGCGCCATACTGGCCAACGCAGGCATTCCCCTGGGCAGCCAGACTGTCCTTTTGCGGGGAGTAAACGACGACGAAGCCGTACTCGCCGAGCTGTTTCACGGGCTGCTCTCCTTTCGGGTCCGCCCCTATTACCTGATGCAAATGGACCTGGCCAGAAGCACGGCCCACTTCAGGACCCCGATCAGCACCGGCCTCCGAATCCTTCGCAAACTTCGAAACACGATTTCAGGGCCGGCGATGCCCCATTTCGTAGTCGATTTGCCTGGCGGCAGGGGCAAAATGCCGCTTTTGCCCGATATGATCCGCGAAATCGGCGGAGGAAGGATGATCGTCCAAAACTACCTGGGAGAATTGTGCCGTTACCCGCTTCTTGACGGAGAGGAACATGGGCTGAGAGCGGAAGTCGGGTGGCCGAGACGGTGACCTTATACCAGTTTGCGTTCAAGATTGAATTAATCGAAAAGAGCGGGGAAGTGACTTCCCCGCACCCCGCAAGATTTGGCCGCGCGCAGACGCGCGCGGCCAAGCGCTCTGCGCCGGCGGCGGTTGCCCAGCACTTGCTGGGCGGCCGCCGCAGCGCCATTCTTAAATAGCAGGATCATGGGCCGGGCAAAGGAGGCAGCAGGAATGAATCAGCCGGATTTGAATCCAAACAATCAAGGCGACCCTAAACAAACAAGGAAGCCAGATGAGAAATATTGTGAATCATGTGGTGCAATCATCAAAAGAAGCGCTGAAGCATGCCCCGCATGTGGGACCAGGCAAAAAGGCATGATAAACAAGACCTCACTGCTCTTGCTTACCTTTTTCCTGGGAGGGCTTGGCGCACACAAGTTTTATACGGGCAGAAATTTTCAGGGCGTCTTACATATTCTCTTCTTCTGGACAGGAATCCCTGCCCTGGTCAGTCTGGTAGAATTCATTATTTATGCGTCCACAAGCAGTGAAAGGCTCAATGAAAAATATCCAGCAAAAGGTTCGGCTTTAATAATCGCTTGTATAGCTCTCGGCGTTGGCTTGATTTATATGGCGGCCATATTAGCCGCTATTGCGATTCCTCAATTTATTAACTACAGAGAGCGTGCCTACCATGCTGTCTTTAAATCGGAATTGCAAAATTTTATGACTGCTGAAGAACTATATTTCCTTCAAAACAATAAATACACAACCGATTTAACCGTGTTGCAATTAACACATAAAGCACCACTTGTCGAAATCGATATCATAAGTGCTGATAAAAACTGTTTTGAAGCAACGGTAACACATACCAAGCTGCATAAATCCGTTGCGATTGACTGCCACAGTGTGGATCAGATTCCAGAGGACTGAAGGGAAAGGACTGAGGACTGAAGGGAAAGGACTGAGGACTGAAGGGAAAGGACTGAGGACTGAAGGGAAAGGACTGAGGACTGAGTGCTGAGGACTGAGCAGAAAAGACTGAGGGCTGAAGGGAAGGGACTGAGGCCCCGGACTGGAAACTTCCGGGGCGACGAGGACGGAAAACGGAGGACAGAGGGCCTCCGGCCCGGCGCTGGGCAATCTGGGAGTGGTGTTTCGCCTGGTTGTACGCGCCACGGAGGACGGAAGCTGAGATGTCCTTAACTTTCTGATGTGCGGTAGCAACGTCTTGATATGACAATCCCTCGTGAAAAGTTTTGAGCTTATCGGGCAGGGCTTCCTTTCGGGCAATTCAGGCCAGCTCAAAATATGATCCGGGAATTCGAATCCCTCAAGTGATAATCCTCCGATCAAGAAATAGGAGAGATATCTAGAAACCTTGTCTGCGCCTCTTCGGTGTGTTCTTCCTAAAGCAGTTGGATGAACGGATGGAGCGAATAGGATTGTTTTACGTGCGGTTCATAGACGACATCCTGTTGATCGGCCCCCCATCGGTTGTGTGTGAAGGGCGAAGGGTGGGGAACTTCACTCTTCGCCCTTCTAACATCTGGATACAAACAGGTGCGCGGGTACCAGCGACTCAAATTCTAATAACCGCATCCCACGATCAGCCCATCTTTAGTCTTCCTGACGTACGTGTTTTTCTCTTTGCCATCCCAATTTTGATACTTAACCCATAACCCAGTGGCGTCTGCTTTTACCAGCTCTTTATAAATCGGCTCCATGCTGCTTTTGATGCTCTGGCCCGTAAGTGAGGGGTGAACCTCCATGGTTCCGTCGCCTTTCATTATAAATATGTAGGGGTCCTCCTTAGCGGCGGCAGAGAAATCGGCGGCGGTTTTACCACCGTCCAGTGCTGCCACAACGTCGTCCACCTTTTTCTTGATGGCATCCCTGTTTGGTTCGGCTGCAAAAGCATACAGGGCAACCGTTAACACGAAGACCATCGTCAAACATACTGTAAGAACCTTTTTCATGCTCATCTCCTCCTGGTTTTTTTGATAATTTTTGAGATAGACACTAATTAATCCAAATAATGCTCACCTAATCCACAATGGCCTGATACACAAAATCTCGCATACGATATAGGTAAGGAAGCCCCTGAGGTTGTGCTTGAATCATCAGTATGCCAATCAATTGTTCTTTCGGGTCTACCCAGAAATGTGTGCCTAAAATCCCCATCCAGTAATAACTCCCTTTGGAACCTGGCAGAGGATTTCGTTCTTGATCGCTATTAATGCAAAAACCTAACCCAAACCCCTGACCAGTTTCCAGACTTGGAGTCGGCCATGCAATTTGCATTTGAACAGGATATGCAGACTTATACCCCGGTGGTACATGGTTAGAGGTCATGTGCTCTATGGTTTTGCGCGAAACCAAACGTACTCCGTTCAGAGTTCCTCCATTGAGAAACATCAAACATAAACGAGCATAATCCGGGGCGGTTGACACCAAGCCGGAGCCGCCAGACAACCATTTTGGCTTTTTTGTCACGTCCCGAGCCAAAACCGAAGGCACTTGCGGCTCAGCAATTCGCGCTTGCCGTTCAACGCCTTCTGCCCAAAATCCGGTGTCCTTAAGTTTAAGCGGTTTAACGATCCTCTCTGTAATAAAAGTATCGAAGTCAGAACCTGTTACAACTTCTACGATGCGTGCCAGCACGTCTGTCGATTGCGAATAATCCCATGTTGTTCCCGGATGATATTGCAGGGGTATTTGAGAGAGTTTTGTAACCAGCTCGGCATTTGTCTGATCAAAATCTAATGTTTTGGCTCCGCTATACAGGTCCCTGACCATCGATTTAGCAAGAAAGGGTAAGTTATAAGTAAGGCCCGACGTGTGGCGGAGCAAATCCTGCACCGTCATCTCACGACCGGGCGTTTCGAGAACAAGCTCGGTCTTTCCGGTTGCTGGATCTTCTTTCTCGATGCCTACCTTCAAATTTTTGAACTCCGGAAGATATACGGAGACAGGAACGGGTAGTTGTATTTTACCTTCTTCTGCCAACATCATGATTGCAAGGGAGGTAAAAGGCTTCGTCATAGAGGCGATACGGAAGATCGAATTGCGGGTCATGGGAATATTTTTTTCTCGATCTTGATAACCAAACGCTTCAAAGTAGGCGATCTTGCCTTTGCGCAAAATCATAACGACTGCTCCGGGAACGACTTTTTTATCAACATCGGCCTGAATCCATGCCGAAATTCTTTGCAACCGCTCTTTCGACAATCCCACATCTTCAGGCTTTGTTGCGTTGGGGATACCTTGTGCGCAGGCTATCGAAGCCGCCAAAATAACAAACAGGGTGACCAACATCATTTTCTTGATGGTTTTCATAAATTTGATCTCCTTTCCGAGGAAATCTTCGAGATGGATGTAACTGCTCTGCCACTAATTTTTCTGTGTGGGGGCGCAATAGTACTGCTGATCGGGCAAAACCGATTTTCGCCTCGTATCATCATGGCCTGCGATGGATTCTTTGTGAAGCTCCAAGCGAACGCCGGCACTAGTGGCCCTTCATGGCTGGGTCATCCTTTGGCACGTCTCTATACCATTCCCATTGCGATACCCATTCGGGCTCTTCGGGGCGTCGCTGCGAGATTGCCGCCGTGATCGTAACATCCTGCGTTGTCTTTTGGCCGGAGCTGTCGATGACAGTCATCGAATAACTACCAGCGGTAATGCCGGGCGGTAACACAGCAATTATTTCTCCTGGTTGCCAACTCCGTACATCTAGTTGCGTGTCGCCGATCTTAACGCTCCCCACCTGTGTTCCGAAGCTATCACCATACACATAAATGAACCCGGCACCATAATCGATTGTGGTATCTTTGATGGCGCCGAAGACCACCGCCGGGGTGACCATCAATGCCGATAACACGATTGTTAAAGCTACCCACTTATTGATGGTTCTCATGGCAACTTCCTCCTTTGGTAGTGCGGTTAAATCATTAAATGCTTGCCACAAAATGCTTGAGACGAATGAACTCATCGCCTACAAATTTTTCACCGGCTCCGTGGACATATACGCGAAAAAGTGCCGCGATGCCTCTCACAAATAGTCGTGTACGATATCCCCATGCGCCAACTCGAAATCAAGGACACAATAAAAGCCCCCGATTATTTCCCGTGGCGCCAGCGAATAACGAGGGCCTCTCGGGGGGATGTCAAAATTGATTGTTGCTCTTCCCTCTATTACACTGTGTATTACTACGTTCTGAAAGGAGGTGGCCGTTAACTGCTTCACCTCCGGAGGGGCGCCTTTCCTTACAGATGGAATGACTTTCAAGCTGTATATCGGTTTTACAAGTCCGCTCAAGGCATCCTCTGTTCCAGTTCGCGCCATCTGTACTGAAATCCGCAGCATCTCCTCCTCTCTTCTAACGACAGATCTGGTGATAGCGTCTGCCTCTCTTAAAGTAGTGAAGTGTGCTTCTTTTCTTGGGAATCCCCAGATTTCTCTTCCTCCCGCCATGGCCGACTCGTTATCAAGGAAGTGATAGGCTATGTAGTTCCCAACCCTGCCCTGGAACTCCACAGGAACGCTTATTACCGCCTCGTTACAGTGCCCGAGGCCAACGACGTTAAAATCATTGATCCAGGCATAAACCAGATTTCCACCGGCCGGTTTTAATGGCTCGGGGACGACCCGGTTCACCGCAAACGCTTTAGCCCGATAAATGCACACGAGGACAGTTCCGCCCCTATAAAGATAGGGAGGCTCAGGGTAACTCGGCCACATGGCGGGCATGCTGTACGGGATATCCGATATTTTCACGGTCTCGTTCTCCTAAGACAGCAGGTTCTGAAGCTATCTTGCTGCTGTGTGCAATTCTTATATCAGCAACTGATTTCATGACCGTTACATGGCGGCAGGACTTTATTAATGTTAGAGTGGCGTCCTGACTATGTTTACGGGAAAGGATAGTGCCGGCTGCGTTTTTTTGTTGGGCGGGATCGCAGAATTACGAAGTGCAGAGAGGAGCGCTGCGGGGCGGTTCGTGAGTTCGCGGGTAATGGCCGTTATACGCCGGATACCGGAGCGCCGGCAGGAAAAATGAGAGGCCGCCGCCTATAAATAACAGGGTAATCCTCCGGCTCTGCCGGGGGACTCCCAGAGTTTGACATTTCCGGGAGTCAGGTCGTCATTCCGGCAGTGCTTAGGCCGGAATCCATGTTCTTGTGTCTCGTCAGGGCCTTTAAAGGTATCGGTTGCCAATTTGAAGCGCTGGCTAAAGCTGTATACGAACCTGCGAAAATCTGCTGGATTCCGGCTCAAAAGCGCCGCCGGAATGACGATGGCGCGGTAGTCCAAGACCATGCGGATATTCTCGGAGCTATCAAGTACCGCCAACCGCTTTGAGCGGTCCATGGTTTTCCAGGCCTCCGGCTTGGCCGGAGGTATCTGACTTAAGGCGAGTAGACCATTCATATCAAATTATTTCTTACCCATTTGACGATAACCTAAAAAGCTTATCCAAGGCATTTGCGCCTTGTCCAGCCAAAGATCCATTCCCATCCGGCTGAACATGAGGTCCGCCGTTCGCAGGTGCTCCGTTGCACCTGCGGTCTGCCCCGAAGATGCGCTCAGCTCTCCTAGACAAAATTGGCCTACTGCTGCCGATGGTTTCAGTTTGAGTTCATCGAATGTCTTGATGGCACGCAAAATATGTTCCCTGGCCTCATCGAACCGGGCTGGATTGCCGGCGCCAAGGGACATTGTATCCTGATTGCCTGAAACCGCCACAAACAATTGCTTAGGCCTTCGGTAACTCCGCAATGAGTTTGTTCACCCGCTCCAGTTCCCACGGAATATTGCTGGCTGCCCACTGGGCGGCGGCTTTTTCAAAATGCTCACGGGCGGCATCCGTATTCCCTCGATCACGACAGATGATCCCCCAGTGCATCCTTATGCGGGCAGTATAAAGGCGGCCTTCACCCAGCTCAGAAAGGCGAAGGCTTTCAGCCATTTGCGCTTCAGCTTCGTCCCACCTTGGCGGGCTCATCGCGGCAAGCGATCTTCCCCACACCTGACGCGCCGTCCGTTCACCCGAGATGCCGCCCATCTTACGGGCCATAGCGACAGCTTGCTCAGCCAGGGATAAGGCCTGTTCGACCTGGCCTTTGCCAAGGGCCACTTCCGCGATACGACTTGCGAATATGTCAGCACCGTGAAGTTGCCCGCCAAGCTCCCGTGCAATTGCTTGACACTTTGCCATGCTTTCGGCGGCGGCATTGAACTGTCCGGTGCAAAGCTCGGCATGTAAGCGATTATAATAGCAGAGATATACCGTGATGCGGTCACCTGATTGTTCGGCTGCTTCTATCCCCTGTCGAGAGATTTCTGTGGTGCGAGCAAGATTGCCGGCAATTGCGTATATTACGCCCAGGCAGTTAATACTGGCAGCGATCCCGTTTAGATAATTCAGCTCACGCGCGCGGGCAAGAGCACGCTGAATTTCCGCCAATCCCTCTTCATAGCTGCCTGTGGCTGCCAGGACACAGCCATGCAAGTCCACAGCCCGAATCCACTCTTTCCAGTCGCCCAATTGCTCCAGTGGCTTAATCGCTTGATGGAGCAGCGCTTCAGCTTTGCCGAAATGGCCCTGATACCATAATACGTTTCCGATGGACAGGGAGGGGACAGCCAATAGTTCAGGATCGCCCAACTTTTGCGCAACCGCCAGCACCTGACGAAAATACCCGATCGCTTCAGGCATTGCATTGCTCACGATATGGATACGGCCCATCCAATGACGCACTCGCGCCAGGCGGAGCTGGTCGCTGCCGGGAGTACCATCGGGCCCGGGTAATTCTTGTTCCAGTCGCTCCGCCTCGCTCATGCGCGCCTTGTTCTGCTCCGGTGAGTCAGCATACAAAGATACACTCACTTGCTTGATGAGTGTATCCACCCTGCTTCTACGGTTGTTTTCAGTGGACGGCAGGTGCACCAGTGCGTCAAGTGCGCGGGCATAGTGCAACCGTGCTTCAGCCAGGGCAAACAGCCGGGCTGCGGTGTCGCCCGCTCGTATCAGGTACTCGGAGGCTCGCTCCCAGGCTTCGCCCCGCAAAAAGTGCTCGCCGATGACGGTGCAAAACTCCCCAATCCGCTCGGAAAAGAGTTTCTCAATTGCCAGGGCTGTTTTAGAGTGCAGCTCTTTTCGCCGTGCGGCAAGCAAGCTCCGATAAGCGGTCTCTTGGGTCAATGCGTGACGGAATATGTACCCCAGTTCGGGGGAAAGACTCTTCCTGTAGATGAATTCCAACCTTTGCAACTGAATCAGTCCTGATTTGAGTCCCTCTTTCATTTCCGAGATAGTCTCCAGGATGCGAAAAGCAAACTCCCGCCCTATTACAGCGGCCATCTGCACTATCCTCTTGAGGCTTTCTTCCAGACGGTCCATGCGGGCGGCTATGATCCCCTGAATGTTGTCTGGGACTTCCATACCGGATATATCTCCGGCTAGGACAAAACTCTCGCCCTTTCTACGGATGGAGCCCTTCTCAATCATTGCAAAGGTAAGCTCTTCAATGAAAAACGGGTTTCCTGCGGACTTGCCGAGGATGATTTCCCTCAATTCGGGTGCAACATATCCACCCTCCAGGATCGCTGCAACAAGATCCGCGCTCCTGCTCATGGAAAGCTGCCCGACCCCGATCCCGCTATAACAGGACCTACTGCCCCACAGATGGGTATATTCATTTCTGTACAAAAGGAGGAGGAGTATTCTGGTCCCCGGGAGGAAGCCGATCATATAATCCAAAAACTCCTCCGTGGTCCTGTCGATCCAGTGAAGGTCTTCAATTGCCAGAACCATGGGCCGGACCCTGCTGGCTCCAATCAGCAAGTCCCGGATGGCCTCGAAGGTCTTTTCCCTCTTCTGTCTCGGTTCGAGCTTGGCGTATTCCCTATCCTCGACCTTAAGGGACAAAAGTTCCTGGAGCGGCGGGATGATGTTCCGAAGCTTCTTGTCAAGCCTAAGGATTCTCTTCCCGAGTTTTTGTATGATCGTTTGTTCCTGCTCGCCTTCCTTTACTCCGATGAACGACCTGAGTACGTCCAGTAAAGGCAAGTATGGCATCGACTCACTGTAGTGAGAGCATCGGCCCTCGAAATACCGGCACTCGCCCTTCGGCAGGGAGTTTCTGAACTCCAGCAACAACCTCGATTTGCCTACTCCCGCTTCGCCTGCGATGCCGACGACCCGGCCTTCTCCCGATCTGGCCTTTTCGAACGCCTCATTTAATGCTTTGATTTCACGCGCGCGGCCTACGAACCTGGTAAGTCCCCTGGCAGCCGAGGCGGCAAACCTGGTTTCAACCTTTGTCGGCTTTATGAGCCGGTACGCCTCGACGGATTTTTCCTTCGCCTTGACTTCGATACTGCCGATTGACTCGAACTCGAAGTACTCCCTGGTCAGTTTGTACAGGTGCTTTGTAACCACTACTGCGCCAGGCTCGGCATTGTTCTCCATCCCCGCGGCCAGATTGACCGTATCGCCCTTGGCCGTGTAATCCATCCGCAGATCACTGCCGATAGACCCGACCACAACAGGACCGCAGTGGAGGCCTATACGCATTTTGAAATCGATCCCATAACGGTCCTTAAGGCTTTCTGCGTATGGCGCAAGGGTGTTTTGAATGGCCAAGGCAGCATGGCAGGCACGCTGCACATGGTCTTCGTGTGCAATGGGCGCCCCGAAAAGAGCCATCACACCATCGCCCAGGAACTGGTTGATTGTCCCTTCAAATCTGTGGACCTCATCCAAGAGAAGGCGGAAACATCCGTCCATGATCTGGTGAACGTCCTCCGGATCGAGATCCTCAAAAATGGCGGTAGAATTGGCCACATCCGCGAACATGACGGTGACGTTTTTGCGCTCGCCCTCTATGGAACTACGACTGGTAAGAATCTTTTCGGCAAGATATTTGGGGGTGTAGGAGCGGGGCCGGTCGAAATCCAGCGGTTTGGTTTCTGAGTCCGGCCGGCCGTTCTCTACAATGCGCCTGTATATTGAGGTTGTCAGCTTATCGGGATTCACGCCCAGTTCCCTGCCAAGCACCCTCTCGCATTCATTATAGACCCGGATAGCCTCGGTCCTCATTCCAATATTGGAATACAGCAGCATAAGCTTCCGGTAAGCTTCCTCCAAAGCCGGATCGGCCTTTATCAGCAATTTATAAAGGTCGATGGATTTGCGTGAATTGCCCTGGCGCTCGAAATATGAAGCCGTGCGCCGTAAAATATCTATATAAATTGCGCGGGTTTCTTCTCTCTTCAGCATGGTCCAAGGGGTATATAATTCATCTTCGAGATAGTCCCCTTTGTACAGCTCGATTGCAGCATTCCCAAAGCCAATGGAACCCTTGATGTCCCCTGCCTGCTCCGCTTTCTTTGCCCGGTTACAGAGGGAAAGGAATTCGTCGATATCCAGCAGGACCAGGCTTCGATTCAGTGAAACCATGTTCCTGTCAAAACTTATATATGGAGAACCTGTTTTCTCAAGATGTCCGAGTATTTTTCTGAGCCTGTGCAATACGACTCTAAAATTTTGCTTTCCATCATCAAGAGCGGTATCAGGCCACAGGTCGTCTATGAGCAAATCTATCAGCACATTTTCTGCTCCCCTGGTTATAAGCGCCTTAAGGAGCATCTGTGGTTTCTTTGCTGCGCTCCATTCTTTTTCTTTTATAAGAGTTTCGCCGCGAATGAGCTGAAATTTTCCAAGTACACTAATCTGTATTTGGGGAATATCGGCTTTGTTTTCGCCGAGGGATTGGGTTGATTCATACAAACGAGATCTCATCGGGGGTCTCAATGCATTGAAACATACGGCTAATTGCGTCTTTCCCCGGCAAACGGGCTGATACACTTGCTTTACGCATAAAGTCGGTGAGCACTGTCCCTTAAACTATTAGAATAACTCAAGAGCTTGTAAAATCATAGAAATTTTCTAATCGAACAGGAACGCGTCATTTTAAAGCCGGATTTTTGATCCTGAGCATCGGGGAAATGTTCTTTGAGAAATTTGCTGTGTCTTGCCACAAGGTGGAACCCAACCGGATGGACCTCGCATAAAAAGAATGATCCGGATGTGCTGAACTTTTGAGTCCTCAGGATTTCAATGGCCAGGAGAGTTGTACTGCCTCTATTGCAAAACATACCCGTTAAATTTATAGACCTAAGAGCTTTTCGCAATCAGGGTTCCCGGAAACAATGGAAGGTGGCCAAAACTATTCCAATCGATTTCAACATCACTCTACCACCTTCCAACCACATCCTGTTTCATTTCTCGTCAGCAATTGCCCGGAATTTTTGCATGTAAGCCATTGACGGCTTCCCCACACGATGTTTAGGCTAAACTCATTGAAAAGCGATTTCTTTTCGTCAATTGTCGTGAATTCGAGGAGTGCCACGGGAGAACCTAAAAACGTGTACCCGAGCACTAGCGACGGTTATTCTGAGGAGGCTTGGATGTTCATGCACCGTGCGCCACGATCTGTAAGCCTTGCTGTTCGCATTGCCTTTGTCGCGGCCGGAGCCTTTCTGCTCTTTGTGACTTCTGCTATGGCAGAATCCGGCCAGTCTAGGGCATCATCTGATAACACGATTCCCAGCGGACTCGTTGTAGTTAGACACGTAAAGAACTCGCCGCAAAAGGATCGAGCATTGGAAAGAGCATTGGATAATCCGCTCATCAGTGGCGTGGGGTTTCAGATTGAATGGCGCGACATCGAGCCGCTCCAAGGAAAACCGGACTGGTCGAAGTTGGATAAACTGTTCACTGATGCAGAATCATCGAAGAAATGGGTACAACTCTGCATCTACCCCGGCTTTTTTGCTCCTGCATGGGCTCTGGAAGGCGTAAAGAGCGAAAAGTTCCCGGTACTATATGGACCTGACAGAGGCAAGGTCTTGAGCCTTCCGATGCCATGGGACATGGTATACCTTAACCGTTGGTTCGCATTCCTGAAACAACTGAGCAACAGGTACGGAGAGTCACCCGCTTTTAGAATCATTGCGGCGGACGGACCGACATCGGTTTCTGAAGAGATGACGTTGCCAAATCTGCTAAGGAATCTTAAGAAGTGGCAAAAACACTCTTATACGCCGTCTAAATATATAGGCACATGGAAGAAGGTCTTCGCGGTTTATGCCGCAGACTTTCCTAATCAGTATATTTCTCTGGCGGTAGGCAATAGTCTTAACATTAATGAGCATGGCAAAATCGATCGTCGTGCGGGTATGCGCACCAGGCAAGCTATTATCCACCATGCAAGGGGTCTCTTGGGACACCGGTTTATACTTGAGAATCACGCTCTTCATGCAGGCCCGAGGTATCAGCCCTCCACCGGTTTTGTGATGAGTTATAGCGGACGTATTATCACCGGTCTTGAAATGGGTTGCGCATCCGAACTAGGCACCTGCAGCGAATGGATGGGCGCAAAAGGCAATCCTCCGCTCGCTTTGAGAAGATCGATCGATATGGGGATGAAGCTGAACAAGACCGGTCACCACGTCAATTATCTGGAAATTTACGAAGCTGATGTACTTGCAGACGAAATGCTACCGGTGCTTCGCTATGGAGCGTCGCTATTCAAATAAAGCAACGGGGTCGGGCCAAGCTAACAAATTGAATTACGTGACAATAGGCCCAAATCATGGCTTATTTGGGCCTTAGAGGTGCATCGAAAACATCGCTGTAAGAAGCCTGAAATGCATTCACCGCAGAGGCGCAGAGAAAACCAAAATTAGGGGATTATGGATTGAAGGATTCAGGGGCTAATTCCTTAACGCATAGCCCTTTCCGTTAATCCTGAGCCTCTTGCAAAAGTCCTTCAACGTCATTCCGGTGGGGCCTGTCCCGGAAGTGTCCAGTCCGGGAGCCGGAATCCAGGTTTTTCAAGGTCCACTGGACCGCGGATGTCACCGGAGTGACGGTTTTGTTGAGTTCTGCAAGAGGCTCTCCTGTTAATCCTGTCTATGACCAGCCTCTGCGGTGACGCTTGCCTTCCCGCTTCCCGCTCCCTGCTTCTATCTTCTCGCTTCTTGCTCCCCTCAGTCCTCCGTGGCGCGTACAACCCGGCGAAACACCACTCCAAGATTGCCCAGCGCCGGGCCGCAGGCCCGCGTACAACCCGGCGAAACATCACTCCAAGATTGCCCAGCGCCGGGCCGGAGGCCCTCAGTCCTGTGTCCTAACCCCGCTCCTCGCTACCGTCTTTTTGCCGCTTCCGGTTGCCGTTTCTATTGCCGCTTCTGGATGCCGCTTCTGGTTGCCGCTTGGCAAAACAAAATCACTGCGCGGTACAATACCGCCATCCAAATTGCAGATGTCGAAGGAATCGGGGAGTTGAAATTGGTTTCTCACTGCTGTTCACTGCTCAGTATTCAGTACTCACTATTCACTATTCACTATTCACTATTCACTGAGGTAATGAGCCATGTCACCAGAATCTGACCTGGATTCGCAGGGCGGACGGTTTCAAAAAGGGCGATCGGGTAACCCTGACGGCAGGCCCAAAGGGTCGCGAAACAAAACCACGGTCATTGCACAGACCCTCCTTGAAGGAGAGGCGGAAGCTCTTGTCAGGAAAGTCGTCCAGTTGGCCCTTGAAGGCGACCTGACCTGCCTCAGGATTTGCCTCGAACGCCTGGTCCCCCTGAAAAAGGATGCTCCTATCGACTTTCAGTTCCCGGAGATCGCCGGCATTTCCGACATGCCAAAGCTATTTGCGGCTTTGACCGCAAAACTCGGCCGGGGAGAGATTACCCCATCAGAGATCAAAACCTTAATCGATCTGGCCGAAACCATCCGCAAGTCGCTGGAGGTGGTCGAACTGGAACAGCGTATCGGCGCTTTGGAAGAAAGGGCGAAACCGGGGAGAAGCTGACAAAATGACGCTAAAGCTGTTCTTCACTCTTCACTCTTCACTCTTCACTCTTCACTGCTTCCCGCTTCACGCTCCTCACTCCTCACTATTCACTATTCACTGCCCTTTGCTTCCTGCTCCCCCCTTCTTGCTTCCCGCTTCACGCTCCTCGCTCCTCACTCCTCACTATTCACTATTCACTGCCCTTTGCTTCCCGCTTCCCGCTTCACGCTTCACGCTCCCTGCTCTTCATCACTCATCATTCATCACTCATCATTCATCATTCACCTTCCGCTCCTCACCCCTCAGTCCTCAGTCCTCAGTCCTCAGTCCTGTGTCTTCACCCTTCCTGTTTCCCGCTCCTGTTATCACCCGTTATTGCGGAGAATCTAATCCAAAATTGTCAATTAAATCAGTTTGTTGTGCGATCAGCCCCTGTATTTGCCCTGTATTTACAGGAATTACAGTAAAAATGAAACGTTTCTGGTTGCAGTTTGGCGGAGTAAAATCTCCTGGTGGTACGATATTACCGGCTAATCGCAGTTGTCTAGTGGAGTTTGGAAAATTCGGCTTTTCTCTGTTCACTGATCACTGTTCACTGCAAAGCCGTTGCCGTTTGGCGAAGTTGATTCGCTCTGCTGCACAATATTGGTCAAGGTAATAGGTAATGGGCAGTCACGATTCACGAATTTTGAGGAGGTTTATCGGATGGACACATTCAAATTCACCGACCATAAGATTGCAGGCTGCGAGATTAACGTCGTCGATCAACTACAGAAAATCAACCTTGCCGCCAATGAGATGCTTGACATTCTTATGCGGTGGAATCGGGGCGATGACGAAGCGCTGCAGATACTCGAATCTCAGGTTCGGAAAGTTCGGACCGGGAAAGGCGAAAAAGCCGAGGAAATAACCGAGTACAGGTTCAGGGACCCCCGCGAACTCGCTTTCAAAGCCATGCAGGAGATCCACGGACAATTGAAGTTGCAGCTCGAAATCTTCCAAACCCTTTATTCCATGCAGGCGGTCCGGCAATTTGAGACTGAAGTATTGGAGATAATCGGAAGTGTTTCACCGGAAGCAAGAGACGAAATCATTCACCGGCTCATTGAAAAAAATGGACTGCGGTCAAACCTTGACCTCAATTAACTCTTTCTTAAAGGCATAACATGGCAAAATCATTCGGAACACGCGTCAAGACCCTGGAGCATTCCCAAAACGGTCCTGCCTGCCGCAGTTTCGCCGATATGCTGCGGGAAGCCCGCCGGCGTGTGGCCGCAGGAGATCCGATCACCGCCGAAATGATTGAAGATCCCGCAGACGGTGAATTCTGGCGTAACGTTTTTAAGGCACGAGCACGAGCGCGTCTTGTGTGAGGCCAGAGATTTTCCAGACACGGAGGAACACAGACGCCGCCGTGGAAGGCGGCGCTACCTTCATTTAGTGTCCTGAGTTTAAAGTTGAGCCTCTTGCAAAAGTCCTTCAACGTCATTCCGGCGAAGGCCGGAATCCAGGTTTTTCAAGGTCCACCGGACCGCGGATGTCACCGGAGTGACGGTTTTGTTGAGTTCTGCAAGAGGCTCAGTTTATAACATAATTCAAGCTTGGGAATTGAGCCAACGCCTTCGTCACCCCGGCCCCCTGACTAGACACTTCAGGGGGCAGGCTCCGCCGGAATGACGGCCTAAGTACTCGGGACTTATGTAGTGGATCTTTGACTCAGGACACTAGCAGGTTGCTGAAAAAAGGTCTGATGGTGGGAAAAGGACCTTAAAAAGACTCGTCATTTCGTCATTCCGGCGAAGGCCGGAATCCAGAGCTTTTTTGAACTATTTGATTTTTAAGGCAAAACACTGGACCCCGACCTTCGCCGGGGTGACGGCCCCACGGGGTTTTTACTGTAAAGTGGGAATTCCAATCATTTTTCAGCACCCTGCTAGACAGCCGGCCAATCGGCGGGGACAGGAGCTTCAAGGCAAAGATGTTCCCCTGAGACGGGATGTTTCAACATGAGCCGCCAGGCGTGCAGGTATAGACGCCTGTCCGGTTTTGCGCCGTAGGCCCGGTCGCCCGCTGCCGGATGGCCGGCTTCGGCCAGGTGAATCCTTATCTGGTGGGTCCTGCCGGTGAGGGGGCTGGCCAGTACGAGCGCGCGGCCCGCTTCCCGGCGCAATACACTGAAATGGGTTTCGGCTTTCCTGCCTTCACCTTTGCTTACCGCCGTGTATTTGCCGCCGATTTTTCCAATTTCCCGGTCAGATGTCCACGAATCATTTTTCGGGACGCCCTCGACCCATACTAGATATTCCTTTGTTACGCGCCTTTGCTGGAAAGCCCTGCCCAGGGGCTCATTTACCTTCTTTTCGAGCGCAAAGAGCAAAACGCCGCTCGTTTCCCTGTCGAGCCTGTTGTGCAGGGCCGCGTAGCGGTCCGTGTTTTCCTGCCTTGCGAGGTGGCGCAACAAGGCCGCGAAAACATTGTTGTAGGCGTCGTATGGGGTCTGCTGGCTTGGGATACCGGCTTCCTTGTCATATCCCAGAATAAAGCGGTCGCGCAAGATTACGCGGGCCGGATCGATTTCGTAGAACCTGCGGGTCCCGTAAGCAGCAATGGCGGCAGAAATCTCCTCTTCCCCGGAGAGTATCATCGAAGGATTGCGCTCTATCCGGCCCCCGACATAAACCGATCCGAAGTCGATCAGGCCGGCCGCCTCTTCTTTTGAGACCCTGAGATAATCGGAAACAGCCTCGCCCAGGCTCAGACCCCTGTGCTCCGCACCAGTCCGCCACCTGAAAGAGGAAACCGGCCCGTGGGAAAAACCCGGGCTTCGGTCATCTTCATTCATCGCCCCCGTCCTCTGCGCCATCTTTTTCCGCCATTGCCTCATCCATCATGGCGTCCACGTCGAAGTCCTCCTCCATGTCGTCTCCCATCTCCTTGCTCATGGACTTCATCCATTTCGCCATGCTCTTCGGATCGTCTTCATCAAGACCTGAGAAACGGGATGGATCGGCCAACCGCTCCATTCTGGTCTCTTCGGACAGCCGGACCCTGACTCGAGATGGGACCCGCGCTACCTCGATGCTGCCGCAGTGGCTGCACTCGACCGGGACCTCCTCGGACACCCGAAAGGTTATTTTCTCGAATTTTCGCTGGCATTTCCTGCACCGGTATTCGTAAATCGGCATTTAAAAAAGACCCCCCTCAATCAAACGATTACATATTTTTTGATCGTGTGGACCACTTCGTCAGGATCATCCAGAACCGTAACCAAATCGAGATCCTCCGGCGAAATGTATTTGCCGCCAAGAAGGGTGTTGCGAACCCATTCCAGGAGGCCCGTCCAGTATTGAGTTCCAACCAGGACCACTGGAAAAGGCTTTATGCGATGGGTTTGGATCAGAGTGAGCGCCTCGAAGATTTCATCCATTGTCCCGAAGCCGCCCGGCATCCCGATATAGGCCTGGGCGTATTTGACAAACATCACCTTGCGGACGAAAAAGTACTGGAAATTTAGCTTTAGCGTGGAATAAGGGTTCGGGGATTGCTCGAGCGGAAGTTGGATATTGAGCCCAACCGATTTGGCGCCCCCTTCCTTTGCGCCCTTGTTGCCTGCCTCCATCACCCCGGGGCCCCCGCCCGTGATAACATTGTATCCGTGCAGGGAGAGTTTTTTGGCGATCTCGTATGTTTTTTCATAAGTCTCATCGCCGGGCGTTGCTCGAGCCGATCCGAAAATAGTGACAGCCGGGTAAAGATCGCCCAGGGTTTCGAAACCATCGACGAACTCCGCCAGAATTTTGAAAAGGCGCCAGGAGTTGTCGACATTGATGGAATCTATCAGGTACTGCTTCTCGGCCATAAAAACGGTCTCCTGTCCAAAGAAGTGGATTTGTACAAAAATGATGAATTATCGTTCAAAACATCTTTTTCCATTTTAGCCCGGAATTATATTAAGTAGTTGTAAATTGTACAAGAAAAGAGTTGGGGCCCCGGTGGCGGGTGGCCTGTTCATGAACGGATAAATAGAGTTGAACGCATGGCGCTAATGAGCTATTTTGTCCCGGCTGAAATGCATTTTTAAAAAGTTTTCAACCGTTTGCTTTCCTGCTGGGAACAGGACGTCTGCATAGAGGGGGGTGTTGAATGGATATGAAAGAATTTGTCAGGGCGGCCCTTAAGAAGGTTTCACAAAAAATTCGCGACGGCAGCCTCGACAGACGCGAAGAAGGCTACAGCGATCCGGAAGAAATGCTTCTCGACTGGATCTGGATCGAGTTGAAGGAGGAGTCGCCTGACAAGGACGCTGTCTTGAATATGGACCTCGACGACCTCTATGAATTAATCCAAAGTGCGGCCGATACTTATGAGGATTATTACATACTGCTGGACTCCGTAAAAGCCGGGGCGTAATGTTCAAAAGCGGTCCTGCCGCAGCCGGGCGCTCTTCGCGGAGCGCTTTTTTATTTACCAGGGCGGGTAAACGGGCGAGCGGGTAATACCGCGATCCTCCCATTCGCATTTTCGGCAGTGAACGTTTATGGAAAACCAGCCATGAAAACCTTGACCCTTCATCTCGGGCGCGAGCGGCGCATTCTCCGTGGGCATCGATGGGTATTCAGCAACGAGATAGCCGATCCGGTCCATGATTTTGAGCCCGGAAGCTGGGTGGAGGTGCTCACTGCAAAGGGCCTCTCGCTCGGGGCCGGCTATGTCAACCCTGCATCGCTTATCGCAGTGCGCCTCGTTTGCCCCCCCGGCAAAAAGCCCGATGAGAAATTCTTTCGCCAGACACTGCTTGAGGCGGCAAATCTTCGCCAATTCCTTTACCCCGGCGCCGAAAGCTATCGGGTCGTCTTTGGCGAATCGGACCGCCTTCCGGGCCTTGTGGTCGACCGGTACGGCGACGTTGTCGTCTACCAGGCCGGAACGGTTGGGATGGCCGGCATGGAGGAGTTAATCAGGCAACTGCTGCTCGATCTTTTCAGGCCTGCTGCGCTGGTGTTCCGAAATGACTCGCCCTCTCGCGCCCTCGAAGGCCTTGCGCCGGAAAAAGGGGTAGCCTGCGGAAGTCTGACCGGCGATGTCCCCATTTGCATTGACGGGATCCGTTACCTGGTTGACGTGCTCGGCGGGCAGAAAACCGGCATGTATCTCGACCAGCGCGATAATAGAAACGCCGCCAAACATTGGATGAAGGGCAAGAGGGTCCTCGATCTTTTCTGCTACAA